>Ga0123352_10010102_pt1 | contig 14808 bp, 12 predicted proteins | sample TergutLab28metaG_FD_89700 | JGI IMG/M metagenome (GOLD analysis project Ga0123352, IMG submission 89700) | Labiotermes labralis P1 segment gut microbial communities from Petit-Saut dam, French Guiana - Lab288 P1 | ecosystem: Host-associated > Arthropoda: Insects > Digestive system > Gut ... | reverse complement strand
GCTCACTGACAAACCCTTACACTACTCTTGCATATAAATATCCTCTACAGAACACAGCATAATGCAAGCCATGACAGTTAAACATTACTGTTCAATTTATGTACACCAAGTCCCTGAAGACTGCAATGCAGAGCAGCACTGTAACATCTTATTGGGCTGTTACAGGGAAAGGAGAGAAACTGGAAGTGAATTGTGAACAGGGTGTGGCAGCAGTACAATTATACCGGTAGACTGCTTTGGAAACTGCAGTGCCAAATGTTGTGTGTATTCTCCAAGAGAAGCTGCTGATAAATGACATTTACAGGCTGATAGGTTTTTATATGACCTTGGTATAATGCTTTAGACATGGAATGCCAACTGAAGTAATAATATTTAAATTTGTTTTGTAAGTGTGCTAATTAATGACGCTGCCAATTCCAAAGATTACATAACAGTGGTGTAGATGAATAAATGCACAGAGAATAAGTGGAATGATACTAAGAGGGAAACTGAAGTACTTGGATACAAAACCTGTCTCTGCCACTTTTTCCATCACAAATCCCAATGTCCAGGCCTGGGATTGAAGCTGGGTCCCCATGATGATAGGCTGTCAACTGACTGCCTGAACCATGAAACAGGGTGTTAAAAAAATCGAGAAGAATGAGATGGGCTGGGCATGTGGCGCATATGGGTGAGTAGAGGGGGGTGTGTAGGGTCTTGGTGGGGAAACTGGAGGGAGTTCCATGTTATCAGTATGTGTGGTTTTTTCTACAATACTCAAAAGAATTATGTTTGACAGATTAATTTCTTTTGTTAGTAAGTACGATTTACTTACAGAAGAGCACTTCAGATTCAGAGATGGTAAATGTACTGAACTGGCTAGCCAGACCTTTATTGAACACATTCAAGAGGGACTGGATGGTCAGTCTCACATGATGAAACGATATTTCAATCTGACTACAGCTATGATGTGTTAAATCTTATGGTATCAGAGGCACATTAAAGGAGAGGTTATGTCTCACGGTACTCAGTTTGTCAAAATAACCCAAATGGACCATAATAATTCCATGCTGAATAGATACTTATTTTCACACAGGGAACTTTCTTACAGTGTTCCTCAAGGCTCTATTTTGGGACCTATTTTTTTTTTATACATACATGATTTACCTAGATGTTATGTCCAAGGTGTAAAAATGGTTCTACATGCTAATGATACTATTATACTTGTTGAGGTTAAGGATGAATATGCACATAAACTCAAAACAGAATCTGTTATGAAACAGCTGGAGGTATGGTTCCTAAATAATGAACTCATTTTATATGTGCAAAACCTGTGCGAAGTCTTCTCACTCTAGTCAATGTAGACACCCCTATAAACCACACATCTCATACAATAATCATGGTACCTCCTATTGCTCAGGAATAAAATTTTTAGGTATGAATATCACTGAAAACCTTAATTGGCCTATCCATGTACACTCTTCGTGTGCAAGTCTGAGTGGGGTTTATTACATTACTAAATATTTAAAAGATGTTACGAGTCTCCGTAAGGTATGATTTATTATGCTTAATTTCAATTGTGAATGAGCTGTGGCTGAATGTTCTGGGGGGGGGGGGGGGACCGGGAAAGGCAAAACGTTTTTTGTATACAGAAAAAAGGTATTGATTTCTGGTGTAATGACTGGAGTTTCACGTAGACATATTTTTATGGAATACAGAATTTTAACTGCGGCTTCACTTTATACCTTGAAGGTGTTGTTTTATAAAGAAATTTAAAGGGAGTTTGGAACATAATTCTCATATTCATGGCTCTGAAAAATATTCCCCACCCATCTGAAGTCTCAATTCTCACAATACCTCATAACAATGAAGTGCACCTCTCACTCACTCCTTGGCTGTGCAGCCCTCTGACAGCTGCAGCTGCCACAATTAGATGCCCATTCTTCTCTATTGACAGCCTTCTATCATGATCTCTTAATCTTCACCTCCTGCAGATCCTTCTCTCCATCTTCCAGCCATCTCTCAATATAAGTCTTTCGCTTCTTCTACTTCCTCTCAGTTTACTCTCATATATTCTAACTGTTCTTCCCTGATCCATTTGTACATATGTCCAGCCCATTCCAATATCTGCTACTATGTCTAGATCTTTATACAGCTCCCTCAATTCCCGATCAGTGTTTACTCTCCATATTCCTTGCTCTACCACCGGTCCATGTATCCTTCTTAATATTACCCTCTCCCATGTACTCTGTTCATATCCACCTCAAGTCACAGCCCATGTTTCACTCCCAAACACTACAGCTTGTTTCACCATCATTTTATACATCTTTATTTTAACTGCGTTACTCATGGCTCCAGACCTAAATATTTGCCTTAGACTATCAGAACATTTATTACCTGCAGCAACCCTCCATTTTATTTCATCACTATCTACATTTTTTTTAACTTATCAAGGTACCTAAATGTCTAAAATTCTGAGCCCCTGCCACTACTTGTCTGTCCATTCTCAGACCTTGCACTAAATTTGTTATGTTTCTGTTTATTTTCAAGTGTTGTATTTTGTTTTGCTTTCGTTTATCACAAATCCAATGCTTACTGCAGCTTCTCTAATCTTACTACTTCTTCAGTCGCTGTCACTGTTTGCCCAAGTACCAACACATCATCAACACAAGCTATACTGTCTCATTCTGTTCAAAACTGTTCCATTTGAATAGTTGCTGTATTCCTTACCACAATGAACTGCACCTACCTTACATAATCATGCCAAGCACCTAGCCTCAGACCTGTATGTCTTCAGTAATATCATGTGACCTGCAATACAGTTAAGAGCCGTTACCCTGGACCAAACCCACAAACTGGAACAACAAGTGTCAGACCATCCATGACTGCTTCTTACTACAGCTACATTTACACCTGGGTACAGTCTGCTCCAACCCCTACCCACAAGGAACCTGCTTAACATTAACCACTAAACACACAAGTGTGTACACAATCTGATTCCCTCTACTCACCCTATCTGAGCACTTGATAATGTTCACAGAACTGAAAGCTATCTCTGAACCCAGGGGCTTATACAGCAGCAATATGCCACCACTCTGTCGGCAGAACTAAGAGGTGCAACTGTGCTAATACCAACACCCGCCAACAGGCATGATCTTTGGACGTTTCCACTTCCCAATCTTGTAACCAATTTCCATCAGCTCCATTTTAATGCTATTCAAGCATCTTCTTTTCAGTCCTCCAAATGGCCGCTTTCCACCATCTGTAAGTGTTATAAAAAACATGGTAGTGTGTAGGATATGGTTTGTGGAGTTGTGGGGAGTCACTGTTAATGCTTTATTAAACAAATTCCAGGCAAAAGAAAGGGGCACATTCATGTAAATAAAACTGTACAGAATTTCTGGAACATTTCTGATGTCAATGAATATATAACAAGTGACACGAGTTGATTCAGACCTTCCATATAGGCAGCAGCAGATGGTGCAGCACATTTCTACATTTTGTGAACGGTGCTATTGTGGGTCGTCCTGGCAGCACAAGATACAATTACTGCTGATAAACAGGAAAACTGTACAAGTGCAAGACTGGGAGGGAGGTTGACAGATATACAAGAGGAAGCTGAAACAGTGGGAAAGACTTGGAGAGGTCTAGGCAGTAGATGACAGCAGAGTCTGCTGGCAGTGTCATGTACAGGCCCTGTGCTGTGAGTGGAGCAACAGGCAACTGACACGAAACGTACAGCAGACACAGTACTGCCACAACAGGTGTAAAATCTACTGAACCATGTGTTACAGAGATCAACAATTTCCTTTAAATTTGGAACATTTCCTGCAGTGATGAATAAACCAGTGCAACAGGAACAGCTACGAGGCCTGCCACATACAAAACAATAGAGTTCACATTCAGTTTGACGCTGCTCATTGCTATGTACATCACATTGCAGTGCTGACAGTTTTACACTTGCCAGTGCTTGGTCACTTGACAATGCAAAGTGGAGCCCTTTGATACCTCCTCAAACAATCAATTAGCCACAATTAACACTACACAATGCTTTAATTGGTTCAGTTCTCTTTCCTTTATCTGTCACACAAACACACTCATGTCCATCTTGCTAAGAGTCTATCAGTATCTGACACTGACACTTCTCTCTACAGACACAAACCTGTTCTCATTGCTGCCACAATCCTCAGACGGATGAAGCAAGTTTCGTATTTTTTAAATTTCCTGTTTAATCAGTTTGACAATTTTTCATTCTTCATGACTGCTAGCCCATCAGCTTTCCATAAAACCCCACAACACTTACTGACATTGCTCAACTAAAAAGTACACAGCACACTGCATAAAAATCAATTTCCTGAACCCCCAGTGACTGACATCAGAACCACATAGCAAGGCACTGTCTTCCTAGCATCAGCATGTTAGCTTTCTGCTGACAGTGTCTGCAGTATATACCTGTTCGAGGCACAATACACAGTAACGGCTGGACACTGTCAACTTTGCTCTGGGTGAAGAGTTTGAATACATTTGCAATGCAGAGCAAGGTGTGATGATGTCTTCCCTCATGGTGAGATGTTATACACCAAGACATTGCTCCATTTTGATCAGAAAATGATTCATAGAAGCAATATGAAGGCATGCATGAATGAATGAATGAACAAAAATAAGCAACACAATCATAAGATGAAAAATTCACTGAACAACAACAACAATTTTATTAAATATTAGAAGAAATATAAAATCAAATAATTAGTGTATCTTTGAAAGTGAAATGCCCAATAAACTACACCAAAAACTCTTCTCTTAATGGGCAAACAAAACCCTTCCCAAGTACACACACACACAAACAACTTGACAGGACTACCTTATTCCATCCCTGACAAGTGAAAGGCCTGCAATAAAACTTACTTTACAAAAATATGCCAAACAGAATTTCGACGTTCCACACTCCGAAGCCCCAGTGATATTAAGTTGAGTGTCAGCACTGCATTACACAGCAACAGAAGAAGCTCCCTGGGATTTGTGCTTCTGTAGAAGTTACAGATGTTCAAAATCCTGGTATGATCCTTCCTCTTTTAGCAGCTCTCTTCAGTTTGTTCATTTTAACATGTTTCTTGCGTGCCTCTATGTTTTCCGTTCTCTTCTTTTGCCTTTCTTCTTGTTGATTCTTTATTCCTTCCATTCTTGCAGCCCAGCTCTTTTTACTTTTTTGCTTTTGTTTTATCTCTTTCTTTATTGTCTTCTTCAGCAATGTGGGATTATCTTTGACCTTTACACCCTCACATCTGCTCAGTGCATTATTCCACGCTATTTTCTCCCTAATTTCTGTGAGTTTTTCCGTCTCACCCTTCAACTCCAATTCTTTCAACTTCTCGTTCTGTTTCTCAATCTTTCTGAGAATTTTATGTGGATCTCTTTCCTCCCGCCCCTTCACTTTACCTTGGAATCCTGATTCAGAGAAGTCAAATCTGCTGAATACCATCTTTCCTTCACTGTTGTAAATAGGTTTCTGTGGTTTTGGCTTATTCTCCAATTCTCTGTCGTGATCTGCAGTTGTGCTTATCAGGTTCTTTCTTCCTCTCCGGTCATCCTTTTTCTGCTTTTTGAGGGCTCTATTCTTTAAACCTTTCTTCAACAGCTTATCTTTATAGCCCAACTTTTTACCTGCAAAATGTAGCAAATAACATCCGTATGTAGTGACAAAGTCTCAATCATTAGTTAGAGATGAATGTGAAAACTGACAGTGGCCACTGTTTTGTGCTCCTCTTCCCATGCACAACACTACAGGAATTAAAGTATTCTGGTAGTCACAGTGGTGGGCTCAAAAGACAGAACAATGGAACTTAGTGAGCGTGGGATCATTTCTAGCTTTATAGCTGAGAAAGGACAAGAAGCACAACAGAAAAATAATTTATATCTTTTATTTCAAGTTAGGTGAGAGTGTAAGTGTATTGTGCATTTAAAAAAACTGACATTAAGAACATAAATGTTTAGAAAATTCAAGTGAAATGGAAGTAACTGAAGAGACTTCATTACATCATTTGTGGGTTATTACAGACATTCTGTAGACAAAGGTCAGTTCTGCATGAGTCGGATTGGTTCGTACTCACAGAAAAGATGGATGTCAGAGAAAACACTGACACAACACAGTAAAATAGAACATTACATGGGAGGAATGAAGTGGAATAGGAATGACACTAGGATGGAAAGGAGGAAGGGACAAAAAGGGAGTAAAGGAAAAAGAAGGCTAGGAGCTAAAGGCACAAAAGGAATAAAGAACGGGACGAGCAGGTGAGGGATGAAGACACAAAAGAAACTATTGCCCTAACAGACCCAACCTGTATCTCTGTTAAAAGGTTATAACCAAAATTTTGAGATGCATTCACAATTTATCCCAGACCACACAGGAACATGCCAAGACAGTACCACAAAATTTCATGGTTGCTTTACTTCCCCATCACCATAACCACACTGCAGTTTAACACTCCACACACAATTTTACCTGCAGTTAATGCATAGTACCTACAAATTACATATTCATTAACCCTTCAATGATGATAAGTACACTCACACAGTACTCTCACGCAGTACACTCACACAGTACACTCTCAAAAGTACTCTTGCACAGTACTCTCACGCAGTACGCTCACGAAGTACTCGCATGCAGTGCACTCACGCAGTACTCTTACGCAGTACTCTCACGCGGTACACTCACACAGTACATTAAACAGAGGTCAGTGACATGTGTACAATTAGAGCTCATACAGAGCCCACAGGCTGTGGACATGTGGGAAATTAGAGATCCTATAATGCACATAGGCAGGCAACATGTGGAGAACTAAATACCACACAGCACACACAGGCTGCTGGTAAAGGGAACAGGCAGTGCACATATGTTGGCCAGGTTCACCAACACAAGCACCAGACAATCACTGCGACCCTCAGAACACATTAGCATTTATAACTGCATGTTGCAGTGGATCAGTATTCAGTCTGCACTACAATGGATTTTCAACTGGAATTAGACTACCATTGTACTGGAAGTCACTGGAATCAGAGTGCTAACACACACACCATATTCACTGCCCTGTGTACAACTAGTATGTGTTTGAAGCACTATAATTCACCGTAATCAAACCCTACACTACTAGCTGCATCACCGCAGCCCCTTACTTCAATGCACATCTGGCTCCATCATCAGTGACAAAAGCCGGTGTATGAAGCACCGGACTGCTGTTGCAAATTGACACAGCTTGTAGTGTGAAAAAGATATGATTAGAGACAGGTTTTCCTTCTTGTGCCATATAATGCCACATATAATGGCACATCACTGGGTAATCAGTTCCTAACATTTTTTGATGTGGTCAGAAACCAATTACCCACTGACACAAAGTCATACCCTGGAGAAGAAAAACCTCAGCTACAATGTTGCCTTACAAGATTCTACAACATTTATTCACGACGCACGCTCCAAGTCCTACAGTGCAACTCCTTTACATTCAACCAGGAACTGTGAGCTTTAAAAATGATTAAATAACCAGAGTCCACCAACAAAATATCATTCCCTGAGAAAACAACAGATGACAGACACATTGTATAGTCTTACAACTGCAAGATCTGAGGTTGTCACAGTGCTGGCACTAAAGGTACAGGCATGCTTGGATGTGAAACAGGTGTCACTGGGCAAGGAGTTCCTGAAGTTTCAAGGGATTGTTGTGCCTTAATTGCAAGGTCAAGCTGGCTATTGGTCTCAGACTGCCTGACCCTGAAGATGAAGGCACAATCCTATGCAATGTCAGGCACTTCTCACCTGAACAGAGAGTCACGTCCCAACAGACCTGCCGCTTCCGTGTTATATCTCATACCACCTCTGTAAGAGCCTAAAACTAAAAAAAGAAAGAAAAAAACGCGCGCGCGCGTGCACACACACACACGCACGCGCACTCGCATGCGCACACACACAACTCACCTCTCAATGCCTGCAGCTTATCGTGAAGCTCCTCAAGACTCCTGGCACGTGCTGTCCCTTTATTGTGTGCTGCAAGCAGTTTCGCTGAAATGAAAACATCATGCCAATAAAAATCTGGAAATTTTACTTGAGTTGTACTTTCATATGTTAAGAATCTCACATTATTTTCATATGAACAACAAGCATGGTATCCTTCAGTTCATATCTTCAAGTGAACACCCTACGAGGTAAAATTTGTATCTCTCTTGGTCCCAAAAGGTCCAGTTATATGCAGAAATATCAGAGCACCATTTTGGTTCCAATTAGTCTGAAAAGAAACTGGTGAAGTCCATCTGGACTGAGGCTGGGTTATGACCCAGTCCTACAGTCTCCTTCACTTGACATTGACAGGTGCTTGTACTGGTCACTGGGACCACAAGCCGCCACAGTCACGTTTAAAAAATTATTCTGGTCTTAAAACATTGCAGAAAAGTATGACAGAAAAAAGCAAAGCTTGCTGGTAGCAGCACAAGTCATCAGCATATCAACCAACTAACTTTCCTGCGAACCCATATGGATGTGCCGAAGTAAGTATACTTAGGCTGTCAGCCTGCAGGAATTAGATTCATCAAATATATATAGACATATCCTCCTCCCAGTGACCTGAGAATCCACCTGCAACAAGTTCCATCATTCTGCAATGATGATACAGGCAGTATGTTCCTCTGAAATGTCACCATAAACTGATCATCACGAGCTGGATAAGAACCGACACACCGTCACTTGAACAACACTACCGTGAAAATCCCCCATAAACAAAATAAGAATGAGTTGATGACAGATTCAGACTACATTATATTATTTGTATGATATGTTTTGATGTTTAAACAGTAATACACACCTTTCTTTTTGCTGTGAATACCAGAAGTTTGTTCAGAGCTGCCACTCATCATATCTGAAAGCAATTCATATGTCACATTATTTTTATTTGATTCAAAATTACATTTTCTTATTACTTTCCTATCACAATGTAACCATAACAAATATAAGTACCATTAAGATGTACCAGTACCAGAGAGCCTTCATGTCAATAAATAACCACCAGGAATCCTAACCCTCTGCAACCTAAAAGAAATGAATGTACTTTTCTGTCCAATGCTACCCTGCATCTTCTGTAGCTCTACAGCCCTTAAGCTGGCCTTGGCTTCCCTCACGAAAGATGTCCATTCTGCTCTGTCAAAAGCTCTGTTTCTCCATTTTTCACAGCCACATTCCTCAAGTCCAATTTGACATCATCCATCCACCTTAATCTAGGTCTTTTTATCTCCCTCCTTCCGGTTTGCCTTCCACTAACTCCTTACTGTCCAGTCACTGTCCATTCCCACAACATGCCACAAGCCACTCCAGTCTACACACTTTACTTACCTTTACAATATCTGGACATTTAAATTTATTATAAGTTTTCTGATTCATTTTTATTCTCCAGTAACCATTTCTTATATTGACCCATCTATTTTTCTCAATATTTTCCTTTCCCAAGTCATTAAGGATTTTTCCATTTTATTTTATAGGGTCCATGATTCATCACTGTAGGTTACAACTGGTCTTACCGCTTACTCTTAATGACTGTTGTATATCTTTTCTTAAGTATATATATATGGCCTAATGTATGGTAACATTCATTACCAGCAATAATTCTCACATTTTTCAGTGTTTCAACCTCACTTGTGTTTGTTGCCAAGGGTCCAATGCTCCCAAATTCCATAATATCAGCATTAAGATATGGAACACTCATAGAATGGTACTAACAGGAGAAAATCAAAGTACTCAGAGGTCAACATGTCCCACAGCCACTCTATCCACCACAAATCTCGCACGGACTGGTCTGGGATCAAACCTGGATCTACACGGTAAAAGGCCAAGATCTAATCACGCAAGCCACGACACAGTGACATGGCGTATGGAAAACTGAACTGCATTGCATCAAAACAATACATAGCAGAAACATTCTGTTTATACCTTAAACTGAGAACTCTGCTTCTCCATTAGAGACTAACCAGTGAATGTTAATTGTTTCTTCTGATAATGATATGACACACAATAAGTACGCTGTGTGTGTGTGTGGGTGGCAAGGTACAGAGTTGTTGGATGTTAAAGCAGGATGAGTACAAAGTAGCCACATTGCTGTAACATCTCACAATCTACTTACAGGCTTCATGTGATTCTGATGACACACAGCAATGTAATGACGATTCTGGTCTTGTTGGACCATTTGACCTTTCAGACTGTACAGCAGTCATTACATCAAAACACCAGTGCACACATACCAACAACGCACCATCATATCCTGATGACCAAAACTGTTTTCCTGAATGGCAATAACTGGTTGGTCTTTGTAATGGAGTTGCAATGTGTTCATATGGATGTAGGATGTGAATCTTAAATATTATTTAGACAAATGTAAGGCCTCATATGCTTAAATAAGGAACAAAGTTTCCCTCCTGTGGTTTCTTTGAAGCAGCTCCTTCAGTATTTCCCATGCCATTATATTTCTTAGTGATTATGGAATATGCTGGCACCTGAGGACGGTGCCACGCATGGCTCTGGCTGACCTGACTGCTGCTGCTAAGCAGTAAGCACAGATTAAAATAAGCATGGTTCTGAAGGCAAAATAAAAATAATTAGCAATGTCCACCCTCTCAATGTTATCTTCACCTTGTTAAAGGCATGTTTTTGCTGGGTGAGGGCTACCATGCATCAGTGAACCAGGAGGTGATACCAGCAGCAGGGCCATCCATGCTGGACGGGTTTCAAACGACTGTCAGTCAATGGGAAGTATCCTGGTCCTCCACGTTGTAGGTTGGAGCATGGGGCTGATAACCCCATGCCTCTAAAAAGTCACACTCAGAATCCCCCAACTATGTTAGTCACAGCCAACAGAGAAACATACGTGAGGTGGTCAGGGCGTGAATCTGGTTTTAGTACAAGAGAAGAAGGAATGCCAACACACTGGGAGACTACAAATGGGAACTTTGAAGTATGCATTGCAAGTAAAGGAGAGGAAGTAGAAAAATACTCTTCATAAAATGGTCATTAGAAAGACTCACACAACACACTGAACCTCTGCTCCCACTATGGAACACTTCCTTTCACTGTGTGTCCATTTCACCCTTCAAGGGCACTGGAGTTTAAATTCTGACCACTGTACCTGTACAAGACACAGAAGTTCTACATTTAGAGTACCTTAAAAAGCACTCAGTAGAGTGTACAGAGCCTGACAATGAAGGGTGTGAATAATCTGGTACACCTGAAGGTGTCAGAACTCATGAACCTGGCCTGAGTATTCCACTCCAGAACTTTCTGAGTCTGTAGATCTTGGTGCAACACACACAGGACCAAATGTTCTCCGCAGACAATTATATAAGGCACATGACAGAAGTACAAGTTTAACTACTGTGTCACCAAGCCATCAGCAACACTCTGAAGATGGGGACAAAGTCAGCCCCTGTAGTGTCGGGAACTTTCACACTGTGGCGTGGCCGTCTGCCCGAGAATACTTTATTGAATTCTGTCATTGCAAAAGCTTCAGGACTTATACCTCTGAGCATTCCCAAAATACTGACTTAATTGCAGTTCTCAAATCTGAATTGTGAAACATAGCAGCAATATCATGTTTTGTGCTGCTCCACTAATTTCAATGTAGATGAGGTAGTAACTGTTAACCACTATGGATGATACGGTACCACATGACCACTGATAACTGTGAATACAGCTTGGGTACTTGAATATGACATGCAGGTGAGGTGCAGCTGTTTCAATTCATACCATAAAGGCATCAAGGGGGAGAAGAGGTACAGCTCCACTCATTCTTAACCTCTGCACCAGACAGAGGTCAGCAGTCAACTTCACACCCCAGCTGTTCAACCCCCAAGAAACAGCCCCAGTAGTCTGCATGATTTCAGACTTCTGTTGCAAAGGAGATGAGAACAGCGCTCTTCTGGGCTGTTACACAGCGAGTAGCAGTAATTCCTTACCGACGTTTCGGGACAACCTATCGGTCCCATCTTCAAGTGTCAAGAATCCAGACAAGCCTCTCCACTGTACCTCGTTATATGGACCAACTTATGAGAGCGGCAAGTGAGCTGGGACTCCACCCTAACAATATGAATGGGGAGGATGGCCTGACTTTGAGTGGGTCATGGAAACCTCTTCTTAGAGAGAGTAAACGGTTCTCTCAGTAGCAGTGACCAACTTATGGCCCTCTTAGGGGCCACTTTCTCTCTCCTTCCCCACACTGTAATGGCAGTTCCTATTCCCTTACTCCTTTCTTTGGTAGGAACCCCTGCCGGATATTCTTCACTCCTGAGCCCAGACAGCATTCCTCACTGTTGTTCCTTGCAGCTACTTTCTTCTCTTTCCCATTTCACTACCTTGTCTACTGTCATTTTGTTGCTCCGCTTCCCTTCCTTTATTATTGGCCAATTTCTTCCTCTTCTTTACCCCTTTCCTTTGTTTCCTGCTATTTAATACAGATTCCTTTTCTGCCCTTTCTGTACTACTCAGACACTTCTCTTGTCCCTCTGTACCTCGGTTTAGTACCGAGAGACTACATCCCCCCCCTCTAATTTCCAGTGTTACTGTCCTGTTCAAAGTTCTCATCTCCTTCCTCTTTTAGTTTTTCCCTGTCCTTCAGTACACATAATGTTCCTTGGTCTCCCGGCTCTGCATGTGGTAATTTTACCATGGAGTAGCACTGGACTATGACTGTTACCCCAACCTACTGACTTGTTTTATTTTCTATTTATTACTTCATATTGCACTAATTTTTACTTGTCTGTTCTTTGTTTTAACCTTCTAACCTCCTTCATCTGTCACTCTGTCCCTGTCCTCTTCTCTTCAAATGGATCCTGGTGTCTCCCAGCTCTACATGTCGGATTTTTACCATGGAACAGCACTGGGCTCTGACTTCCCCCTCCACTTGTTTTGTTTTGGATTATCTGTTTATTAATCAAATGTTGCACTTTCATTCCTTTTTTTCCTCCCACTTTGCTCATGTCAGCGATCTCCTGTGTCTGCTATCACATCTGTCAGAATTTCTTCTATCGTAGAATATCTCTCTCCCAGCTGCACTGACTGCCACACCCCCTTCCCTCCCAACCACTTGAACCAACCCTACTGGCTGTCAACAAGTTACTGAGACTTTTCACTGCCCATACTCTTCCCTATAATAAACTCCATGTTGGGACAAAAGGCTTTCTTTTGGATTCCGGACTCCTAAAGATGGGACTGATACCTTGTCCCGAAATGTCAGTAAGAAATTATGATGACTCGTATAATAACCCAGAGGAGTGCAGTTTTCAACTCCAATACTCAGCTGTGTGTGCCCCAGAGCAGGTCTGGACAGTCTGAGGAAATCTTGTGATTCAAACTGCTGACCATCCAGCCTGCAGCTAGTTACTATACCAAGAGCTATCTTGGCTTATTATATCACGTTTTCTGTCTAAAATGCCTACATAACCTAAAATATTCCAGGTCATTGCAAAGCCATATTCTACTTCTTTCAGTTCCATTTATTTAAAAACACTCAACAATAATCATGAATGTAAGATTTTCTGTTGCTGTCTATCTATCAGCCTGATTTTAAGCAAATGGGAGTTCATAATATGTATTAGTGTGAACACTCATCCTTCTTTGCCTGCAAGCTCCCTTAATAATTCTGTGCCTGAACCATGCTCCTTTTTATATGCTAGCCACCTAAGAACCCACAAACAATGCTTACATTACTTTTTCTGGAACAATTCTTGCACTTTTGAAATCAAAACTTGAACTAACACATTCACAGCTCTGTTAACTTCTGTAACTGCTTTTAATCTGAAGTTCTGCTTTAGAATTGGTAGCTCTGGCAACACCCCAACAAAATTAGTTGTAACAGCCAAATTGTTTCAATAATCCCTGCATGTGGGAAATTAAGTGATATAAAATCTGAACTTCTGATTAAAAAACTTCAGCAAATCACCAACACAATCGTCCCATCCACCCAATGAACTATCTGGGAAACAATACCAACAGCTGTAATTCATCTGGTTGTACTTGCACCATAAGTAAGATATGTCACATTCTGGCAGGCACATACCAACCTTTTTTACCACAGATACCACATATAAAAGACATAGCCCAATGGTGTCTAATCCACAGGATTTTAGACAGCATGACCCACCGTTTGCACAGCTTATAAATACCGGTTCAGTCAATCGAGGAATCCTGGTTAGATTCCTAGCACGGACAAGTTTCTAAAACGTTCACGCTGGCCCTGGGATCCACCTAGCCTCCTACCGGATGCGCAACGAGTGCATATTCCCCGGAGGTAAAGCGAACTGGGTGTGAAGTTGACCATTAACCTCCATCTAGCACCGACGTTAATACGTTTAGTAACAAGTATGCCTTAATGACATGGTTTTTAGTGAAACATATGGGCTTAAACATTCATTCAGTATATAGGGTACATGGTAAATACAATTTTCGAATGGCGAATGTAACAGCAAGGGACACTGAGAATTATGACGACTTACCAGAAGCATTATTTCCTGCAACAGGAAAGTTCCGTTTATCCAATAATTCTGTGATAAACTTGCTTTCTGTTACGAGTAGAGCACGGACTGCTTTCGTATCAAATTTATTCATCACTGATATTTTACGTTTCCCACCTTTACCTTTACTGCCAAAATGAACTCTAATCGCTGTAATATTAATCCACACTTTTACCAACACATGTGTACCTAAATGTTAATCTTCGGCAATTGTGCGTTTTTTTTTTTTTTTCCTGGCTCTTGAGCATACCAAATGAAAATAGTACCCTTGGCGCAATTAAATTTGACGTAGTGATT
>Ga0123352_10010101_pt1 | contig 14809 bp, 9 predicted proteins | sample TergutLab28metaG_FD_89700 | JGI IMG/M metagenome (GOLD analysis project Ga0123352, IMG submission 89700) | Labiotermes labralis P1 segment gut microbial communities from Petit-Saut dam, French Guiana - Lab288 P1 | ecosystem: Host-associated > Arthropoda: Insects > Digestive system > Gut ... | reverse complement strand
GACCTATGGAAAGCAACAGGACAAGAAGATATAAATTTAGAAATAAGAAAAAGAAAATTTAGATGGATTGGTCACACATTAAGAAAAGAGGATGGAGAGATACCAAAGGCAGCCCTACTTTGGAACCCTCAGGGAAATAGTAAGAGAGGAAGACCGAAAAACAGCTGGAGAAGATCGATAATTAAGGAAGCGGGTAGAAGCTGGAATGAACTAAGGTTCTTAGCAGCTGATAGAAGTGGAAAGGACTCGTAGACAACCTATGTTCCTAGAAGGAACGATGGACTGAATTATTATTATTATTATTATGGTTGACTTGTGCCCATGCAACTTGTGTGTGTCACGAGTTACCTGATGTAACATATTGTTGTCATAATGGCTGTGGAAGCCCATGAGAGGAACATACAAGTTACTAGATTCCTGCCAGAATGTGTGTGGTGTCCAGTGATGTGAGCAGCATCTCAGCTTTTGTATGCATGTAACTACATGATTAGTGTTATGTATCTGTGCCATCCTTAGCGACTCATGTGTATATAGCCAGTATTTTTTAAAATGATTTATGTCATCAACCTTTGATAACTGAAATGGTATTGACCCACTCTGGATTGAGGCATCTTGCACTGTATTGTTTGCAGACAACTGTACAGCCTCACTGGTTGGTAGCCAGTACTCTGCAGTGTATTCCCTTGCAACATAAAATGTCTGGTTATGAAGGAATAATTAGTGACATTCTGACAGTGTGTTGATTTCTGATAAGCCTCCCCTTCAGCAGCACTGAAATAATACTTCAGCGCACAATCCATGTACTGGGTTGATGAATTTTTCAATGTATAAAGCAGAGACTGATGTATATGTTTATATATTCATTTACAAATCTGAATACAAATGCCTGTGATCAAAAGAAATTATTTTTATAGCTTTTTCTGTCCTACCTCTACTTACTCATTATAAATTTCAGTTTTGTTTCCATGACACGTATTTCACTATGTCAAATATGTTTCAGTAAGGGGAGTTTCAGTTGCTATTAATGAAATCTTTGTTCACATGGACACACATTTATCCAACAGATGGATATGTGCCTCTGCAAAGGCAAGAATTCCATGATTTAGTGATTTTATACCAGCATACATAGGAGTAGAGTAATGAAGTTTATGTTCTACATATTTTGCTGTTAATACTGTTCTGTAACGTGTATATTAACAATTTACACTTATGTATGCCCAATTCATTAATGTGTGTATTTCCATGCTGACTATTGCAGCATCAGCACTGCCATGTGTTGTATTATATTCTTTCATTGCTTCTCTGTGTTGTCACTGTTTCTTATTATTGCACTCACATGACTTCTACCAAATATGGCTGTGTAATTTCTGTAACTGTAATTCGTACTTATAAGATTCTTCTGTGCCTTTGGTACTTAGCCTGTCGCAGTTTTATGTATGTTGCAATAGTTAGCTTCCAAATGTGCCTGTCAATAAATGACATAAGTAAGTGTGGTGGTGAATACAAAATAGCGTGAAAGGTTGACATAGTACTTGGCTTAATATGTTTCATATCCAGGCATTAGAGAATATTTAAATGTAAATAATAGAAACCTACCAATGCCGATGTATGAATTTGTTTTATAAAATATTATTAAACATGTATCGATCGCTTTTGTCATCATCATCCGGGTGGTATTCCAAGAGTATTAAGAATACAGTAAACTGCAAAAGTATAAGTGGAACTACTCAGTGTTTGAGATATTTATTATAATGTTGAGTGGTTCCTGATATCCAATGTGGCAGATTATTGTATTCTTCATACTCTTGTTTAGCTACCCCGATGATGATGGCAAAAGCGATGGAAACATGTTGGTAATTAATAACATGTGATGAAACATATTTTATACACATGCGTTTGTTGACTTTATTACATTAGTCAAAGTAGTAGGTGACTATTCCACCGACGGATCTACCGCTACTTTCGTCGCTGGAGTTAGTACAAACGCCTGGCACAGGATCCGTATTCTCGGCATCGGTGGTTTAGTACAATGGATTACTTATAGATGGCAGAAGAGTTGGCCATCCCATATCAGTGAGTTTCTAATCTTGGTCATACATGATCTGCGGCCCTGGGGCAAAGTGTGGTGTTTTCGCATTGCGCGTGACGTGTGTTTTGGCAGGTTTAAGTTCGCATTCGGAAGAAACAAAAAAGGTAGGGTTTTTGGAATTCTCAGTCGGTTTAAAAAAACTGAGTAAATCTAACGATGCGCATGCACAAAACAAAATGTTTTTAAGCAGTACGTAATGATATTGCCGCTGAAAATTCGCGGTGCAGAAGGTGGCGACATGACTTTTATTCATTAATGGGTAGTTACGTGCATTACAATGTATTTTTATAGTGCATGGTGTTTACACAACACGTGGCCATAGTATTGAATGTTCATGTCATTTCCTGTTAATTGACGTGAAGCAAAGTGTATTTTCAAGAAATGCAAATAGGTGCCCTATTGTGGTCAGTGTAAAGAATAAATTTTAATTTATTCGCATTCCATGCACCAGTAATAGGAGTAAGTGAAGAATGTAGAACATGTTAGGGCCTAATCAAACACTTTACTTAAATACAAGTATGTAGTTTTCTGTTAGTCATTAACAATTTTAAGGTATTTTTTCCATGTAACTACTCAATTTTTAGCATGCAAGGGTTTTTTTTTCGGTTATTTAATGAGGGCAGGTTCCTGTACAGATTACGATTGAGCATAATAGGCACTTCCAAATCAGTGCCTTAAAAACCCCTGTATATCGTGATTTAAATTTTTGATGTTCGAGGGAATGTTATTGAACAACTTGGTTGCAGGATAGTATGTAAACTGTGCCATTTGCGAGGCTTAGTATTCAGCATGTAAAAATTATGTAGTGTGTATGCCTGAGTGTGTTGGAAATTATTCCATCTCCACAGGAATTGGTAATGTGGAGGGTGCGGATATGCTGACAGGTGCAGGGATATTGAACTTCCTAAATATTTATGTACAACAGACCCCTCGTAATTCTCCCCATTATTCTGTTGATAATTCTCGGTTTTGTTGTTGAGTTTCCTCAGTTGTACATAAATGATTCCTGTCCAAACTGTCAATTTGTGGGCCTAACCTTACTGGCTGATGCTGTTGTTACCATGTACTATTGCGTCCTGAAAGAGGTCAACTTCAAAATTGCCTTGACAATGCACTTGCCAAGTTGGAGAATTGGCTTAAAGCAAATAAACACAAAACCTAACCATATGTGTCACAAGCAATAAAATATATTTTTATTAATTTACATATAGGTTATGGCAATGAAACAATTGAATTCATTATTAAAACAAATTTTTTTGATGTGCAAATTGATAATAACTCGATGATAAATATCAAGTATATGTATCCATAGATATACTTCAGTGTGCTTGCCATGGTGGCAGTTACAGGTCCTTTATATTTTCATTTCATTATGTCTTTTTGAGTTAGCTTTTGGGGCAGTGGGGCAATTTTTAGGGCAGCAGGATAGACAGCAAACAAATTCAGAAATATGCGGTGTAAATGAGACATAGAGGTCTGCCTGGTGTCGAAGCTAACAATGATGTTGCCAGAAGGATATGTGTTGTACAAGGACAAGATGGTTTTTCATCTATGTTTTAAATCATCAGCCATGATGTAAAAGTACTTGAAAGTGAGCACTGAAAGTTTCTAAGTTCATTTCTTGTACCTTGTTTTTATAAACTGCCTACAGCCATTCAGGAAGCAGTGAATGAAATTTTGATTAACTTAAATGAGAAGTTAAGTAGCATGTGTGGTGCCAGAAATATGAGCTACATGACAAAGCAAAGTGTCGGATTTGTTTGCCACCCACTGTTTAAGTCTTGTAGCTAGCACAGAACAGAAATTTATGAGAATGTTTAAGCAAGCTGTTATGTAGAAACATGGAGTGCAAATGCAATTTGTCAAGGTATTTGTAGATCCTTATGGCTGGGGGTGTAACAGTATACAAATTATATGCTTTGTATACTTGTATGGGGTTCATGTACGACCTATTGTAGTGTGTGTACCCAATTCTGAATTGCTGCTACAAGACCAAGGAAAGTAAAATTGTGTTTTGTTGTTGGAGATGGCAGTCACTGTTTTAAAAACAGACAGAGATTTGAGGTATGCCATAGCAGTGATTGATAAAATATGAAATTTGTTTTATGTACCTGTAGCTATATGTGTATGTCTGTTTATTTGCAGACTGAGGGCCAGTCCACTGAGACCCATTGGATATGTTATTGAAGCTGAGACATCAAGCTGCAAATGTTGAAGTTATGGAGATGCATCAGTGTGAATGAGAACACAAAGGGGTGCTGAAGGAATGCCAGTAGTTAGTGAGCTACTGACATGCTTGACAAGGTAAAAAGATGGTTGTTATGTCTTCCTGACAATACTATGGCCAGATCTGAGGGACATGTGCCTTTTTTGCCTTTACAACTGTCATCAAACAGTAGGCTGATAAGGATCAAACAAGGGGGGAGTCTGTTTTCTTTGGCAATAATATCAGAATATTCTTATGCATCATGAACCAATTAAATGCACACTTTTCAAATGAATACTTCAATTCAATTTTTGACGTCTTCTGCATGTTTTGAACCTCATGGGTTCATTCTCAGGACGGTTCAAAACATGTAGAAGATGTCAAAAATTGAAAAATTGAATTAAAGTATTAATTTGAAAAGTGTGCGTTTCATTGGTTCATGTTGCATAATTGTATCACAATGCATGGTGCAAAAAACATAAAAGTCAGAATATTCTGTTAATTGTGCAGCTAACTGAAATGTTGTGTTATGTGTGTAAACATTGAATTGCTCAAAATTCTCAAATAAATGTGGTAGGTAGTGATCCAGTAGCACGGAATAGAAAAAAATGCATTTAAAGCATGGTTTATTCAGGTCCTGAAAGATTAGAGCATGCAGATCTTACTGTGACACTGTTGTGAGCTGCCATACAGATTGTACAATTCTTCATTACATGGATTAATGAACCAAGTCAAATCAACACACCACACTATTGTCCATTTTGGTTCGGTGCAGTATGCTGAGCTTGTAGACCCTTTGGAATAAAATGGAAATAGCAAACAGTCTTGTACCTGTTGCTGCTGTTTTGTACCAAAAATTCATTGTTTTAACTGTGACACAACTTGCAAAAGTTACTACAGTAAAAATCACAGTATGACACTTTTGTGGGACAGACTGTGTGTGTTACATCGAAATTTCATGACAGTGGAAGGCAGTAAAAGCTTATTAATGAACTAAGATATTGTTTTTACAAACATCTACACTTTTATGAAATAAGTGACAAGCTGCATGTTCACTGTGATGTTAAGCATAAGAACAATTTGTAACATCCTGCTATTACAATGTGCGCTACATCTGTAAGACATAAACAAATGTGTGATCATTTTTATGGTTCATTTGGCCCACAGGCCATGACAATTCAGTTGTGATGCAAGACTTCTGACATGCTTTGCCACACACATATAACAAGCCACTAGTTTACTTCTGAATTTAGCCGTATGCCTCAGGTACATGACACTCACCCCCTTCTAGTGCCATGGTCATGGAAGAGTAGAGCTATACCTCTACCCTCCCTCTGGGCCACACCAGGCCTGTAACAGGATCACTTTACCTTTTTTTACCTCAGGTACATGAAAACATGGAATTACAATAGGACAGACACCATGTCCCTTAGTTACACATTCATAATGATAAGCAGCAGGAGCAAAATTCCCTCCAGAATACTCAGACAGGAATCTGATAGTGAAGACAGTGTGTGAAACAGGTGTGGCTCAGTGGCAATTGCAGAGCTTCTCCAGTTGTATCTGTCATTAGCAAGACACAGCTTGCACCGCTAATCCAGTCATCACTGCAACAGCCACTGCAACACAGCACAGTAGTGGCTGTATTTCTGTATGCCCTGCTTCTTTTATACCTGCCACTGTCACTGTCACTTATCCTTATTCCACAAAATTTGGCTTATTATCTCACATTTCCCCTTGACACTTAACAGTCTCAGAATTTTGGTATTGAACAGCAGTTATGATAGTTTCATTGGCATTGTGGGTTTTAGAACTGTCAAATTTTAGTGCTTAAAATAAACCTTAAGAGTAGGAAAAATGGGGTCACAAGTTTTTGTTGTGAGGCACTTAATTCGAGGCACTGAAATTACGTAAAGGTGTCTTGCTGTCATCTCTAGCTGCCATCAGAACAGGCTGTTTTAGGCAGTTTTGACATTATTTATTATTTGATATTAAAGAAAATACTCCAAACATTGGGTATGCAATGTTTGGCATATATAGCCAACTTCAGACAGGACATGTGTGTGGCAGTTTGTTACATAACCTTTCAAACAGTACACAGCCTGTATTTGTAACACACACTACATGTAGTACAACACATCGGGATTGATCTATACTGTGGAGAGCATTCTTTGGTCACTTTTCCCACCATAGGTAGATGGCTGTGACTGTTAGTCCTGGATGTCTCACCAAAGGTGCCCAGGTTCACTTGTAGGCCAGTCCATATGGGATTTGTGGAGGACAGAATGGCACTGGGCCAGGTTTTTGTCTGAGTGTTTTGATTTTTCCCTGTCAGTATTATTCTAACAATGCTCCACACCCATTCATTAATCTGACATTGATACTGTATGATCTTATCAGCTGTTGGTGTCGTGAAACAAAGTGCCCTAGTAAGATGTACAAAATGAGGCTTAAAAATCTTAGACCTTGAAACTTCATAAAAAAGCTTAATCACATCCAAAATTTACTATGCTGCAGCTAGAAATGTATCCTATGTTTGTAACTGGCTGTTAGGGAGGGGTTAAAATATTTTGTGGCAGAGTACAGCAATTAAACAGCTGAGCTTGTTCAGTATCTGATACAGTGTAGTACTCCACATTTATTTAATTTACTTAAATAATAAATAATTCCATTTCCTTAGAAGATGTCAGCACTATTTATACCCAGTTCCTCCTGTTAATGTGACACATGAGCACATAACAGCTATAAATTCTCAGTGTTGGACAGGTTCAGAGGGGGGACATCACCATGTGTTTTGTGAAGTGAGAAACTTAATGCATATCTTTTGAGGAATTTGATGTGCAGTTCTATAACCCTGGTGCTCATGTATATTAAACCTAGGCATGTGATAGGTAATGGCTTCAGACTGTTGAGAATAAAGTCATGGGATGTGACTCCATGACTTTTGGTAGATAAACCCAAACAAGTTGGAGGAACCTGCTTCCCCTCTTTTCAGGGTACTATAGTTTTTAACTTCTAACCCTGAAGATGGAAATGCCAGGTTGTTGGTACCTATGTGTCAGACACCACCGCATCACATACTATGAACCCATAATCTTAATATTTTCTACACTGAAAACACAGTTTTCACATGCATTTTGTTAGTTTTTAGAATAGCCCAATGTGACTGTTCTAGTTGAAATAGGGCCATAGTTAAGCTGTGTCATGCAAGAAAATTGACTTTGCTACAAAAGAAATGTGAGGCATAGTTGCCTGAAGTTTGGTATTTTCAATCCTATAGGGTCTACAAACCTGGTGAATTTCAGTGCAGTATGAATGTATGTTGCAAGTTGCACTTTTATGTGTTAATTTGGTGTGGACTTACAAACTTTGCAAACACCAGTTATACGAGTACACACATTGTGTTTATTGTTTGCATTGTGTCCTGAAGTACAGTAAGCAATTGGTTGCAATGTTTGTTGTAAGTATAGTATAATAAATATAGACAGTTACAATTAATGTCCTGATGATAAACATCAGTGTGCTTTATTTTGCTTGCTATAAATGCAGCTTGCTTATTGACAAGCTGAATCCTCTACCTTCCACATTTTCAACCTTACTCTTACCAGATCTACGGGGCAGACAGTGCAGAAGCAACTTGCACATAAGCCAGTTAAGAAAATATAAACTGTCAATTTTTTTCTGTATTTGAACTGCTGTAAATAATGTCAAGGACTGTAGTATGATGTTACACAGACAAGGATCATAAGAGTGGTCTAAATCTGCAGTAGTGGTCTAAGTGGACTAAGTGTAACTGCATTCCAGGCATTTTTTATGTCATTGGTCAAATGGTCTTGAGTAATCTAGTACAGAATATGGGAGTCCTCAGATGTTACCTTGCTCACATTAGATCATGTAGTTTCATTGTGAAAAGCATCCCACATCTGGTAGCTGCTGCATTTGTGGGCAGAAGTGTTCTGCTGCCCTTACATACTTCATGGGGCAGAGTCCTTCTTCAGAAGCTAACTGGTTTTCAGCTGTTCATTACCGCATTCACAATTGCCTGCCACCTGCCCCTATCCTGAGCCAACTCAATCCAGTCCATACCCCCTACATCCCACTTCCTGAAGATCCATCTTAATATTATCCTCCCATCTATGCCTGGTTCTCCCATGCGGTCTCTTTCTCTCATGTTTCCCCATCAAACCCTGTATACACCTCTCTTCTCCCCCATATGCACTACATGCCCCACCCATCTAATTCTTCTTGATTTTAGCACCCAAACAATATTGAGTGAGGAGTACAGATCATTAAGCTCCTCATTATGAAGTTTTCTTCACTCCCTTGTTACCTCATCCCTCTTAGGCCCAAATATTCTCCTCACTGCCCTATTCTGTAACACCCTCAGCCTACATTCCTCCCTCAATGTGAGTGACCAAGGTTCACACCCATACACAACAGGAAAATTATAATTCTGTATATCTTAATCTAAATTTTTTGAAAGCAAACTGGAAGACAAAAGATTCTGCACCGAATGATAGCAAGCATTCCCTGTCTTCAGTCTGCTCTTAATTTCTTCCTGAATAGAATTTTGATTTGTTAAGGTTGTTCCCAAATATTTGAACTCTTCCACCCCACAAAGGAACTATTATAAATCTTTTTGCTATGACCTTCCTACATTCTGATCTTGAGACATAACCATTTATGTAGTTTTATCAGCATTTACTTCTAGTCCAATCTCCATACTAGCCACTACCAAAGCTTCTGCATTTTCCTTTATAGTATGTACGCTTTGTCCCAGTATGTTAACATCATCAGCATAAACCAAAAGCTGATGTGTACCATTTACTTTCAAGCCATCTTGGTTTCCCTGAACCCTCCTAATGGCATATTCAAAGCAAAGTTGAAAAGCAATGGCAATAAAGGACCTTGTTGTTTGAAACCATTCTTAATAGGAAACATATCAGACAAATGCTTACTTACCTGGACTCTGGTACAGGATTCATTCAGACATATTTTTTATTAGCCTTACCAGTTTCATGGGATACCAAACTCAATGAGAATATTATACAAGTCCTCCCTCCTAACTGAATCATAAGCTTTCTCAAAGCCTATAAATAGCTGATGCACTTCTTCATTTTATTCCCATTTTTTCCCAAGTATTTGACAAATGCAGAATATATGATCAGTAGTTGACCTGTTGCATCAAATCCACACTGATGATCCCCAATAATTTCCTCTGCATATGGAGTGAACCTTGACAGGATGTTGGATAAAATTTTGTACATAGTTGGCAAAAGTGATATGCCCCTATAATTACAATCTGTCTTATCGCCATTCTTATAGGTAGGTAAATGAATGACTCCTTCTACTCCTCAGGCAATTCCTCCTTAATCCAAATAGAAATAATAAGTTATGGATCTCACAGCGAATTGTTCTACCCCCGTGCCTTAATCAATTCTGCTGGGATTTGGTCAGTATCTGGTGATTTGTGACTTTTTAACTTTTCAATAGCCAACCCTACCTCAAAGACACTTGGCTCAGGCACTAGTGGTTCTACTGTGTGTACTGTTGTTTGCCTAATATCACTAAACCCTTGTACATTCACCGGCTGGGAGAAATAGTTCCTTCACCTAGCCAAAATACTGTGGGAGTCTGCAACCAAATCATCCTTCTCATCCTTTACTATATTAGGTCTAGGCTGGTAAGTCCCTAATATTTTTTAGCTTACTGTTATTTTCCTCAAATTTAGCTTTCAGATGTTCTTCATTTTGTTCCTGAAATGTATGCTAGCTTCACATCTTAAAAATTATTTAAATTATCTACCTTGCTTTGGCTTGAATCCTGAACCCACTGCATTTTAGCCTGTTCCTGTGATCTAAAAAACTTAACGTTCTTCATCAAACCGTAGTTTATGCTGCTTCAATTTGCGCAGACCTAGACTCTCTTTAGCTGAGGTTTTGATATTCTCTTTAATGTTCTCCCTAGCCCTATTTATGTCATCGCCATCACTTCAGTTCTCCAAAGCTGCCAACCTGTTTGTAATCTCAGTCTGATACTATTTCCTAACCTCCAGCTCATTTAACTTCCTTAGATTCAGTCTTTTCCCATCAAACTTCTGTACTCCAGATGGTACTTAGTGCCAGTCTTTCCAACTTTTGCAACCACCAGGTAGTGATGAGTATCACAGTCAGCTCCCCTGAAACTTCGACCGTCTTGTATACTCCAATGCCATCTCCTGTCTATCAGTATGTTGTCAATCTGGTTGTGAGTCTTCCCATCAAGAGAGGTCCAAATGTAATTTCAGTGTGGGAACATCGTGCTCTTGACAACTAGATTTTTTGATGTGGCAGAGTTTACTATTCTATCCTCATTATCATTACTATCCTGATGTAAACCTTCATTCCCAATTGTCACTTTTGCATTAAAATCTCCCAATAGAATTTTCATATGGTACTTAGGAAAATGATTAACAACCTGCTCTAATTCCTCATAAAAACTGTCTTTTGAATCATCACTTTTCTCCTCGCTTGGTGCATGCACATTCATAACAATATTACACCAGCAACCTCTCAGAGCTATATATGACATCATATCACTAACAAAATCTACTCTCTTAACTGCTGATACTGTACTGTGGTGTACAAAAAATCCTGTTCGCAATTGATGATTTTCATTTCTTTCCCACAGAAGAAATTATAATATCCTGCTCTTACCTCCTGCAAACTCACTAAATCTAATTTACATCTTGCTAATTCCCTGGCTGCTGCTGTAAGTGATCCTGCCCTATACAGATGCCTAACGTTCCATGTACCAAATCTCATGTCCCTTTTTTGTTGCTTTGATCATACCAAAGTATCAATCCAGGTCCACAAACCCAAGCTGGAGGACCACCCCTTATCTGCTGTCCACGACTGCTTATTCAATATATTTGCAGCTACCCTCCATATTGGAGGCCGTTCCTCCAACCGCAACATGAGGACGCGCCATGCTGTGGTGACAGGGACCCACTTATCACGGTCTGCTGCCCTTACTGATGTTTTTGACACTGTGAGGCCTTATGCTTGCTTAAGCATATAAACATTGATACTGTGGTGCAATGACATAAGCTGCATGTATTTCAGAGCTTCCTCAGGTCCTTTTCTCTTGCTAGGCCAGCTGCCCCTAGCCTGGGGTCCAGATTGCAGGGGGTCTATGAACTAGGATGGAAAAAAAATTCGTTTTAATTGCACTAACCTCTAACTGAAATTTAACTTTTCGTTAAATGATGAATGTAGGCAACAGTAATTAATTTTATGGCCTCTAGAATCCAAAAATGTTTGTTAACTTTGATAAATCTCATTATCTAAAATTAGTATAGCCTAAGAAAGGGAAACCAGAATAAATTCACTTTTGCAGTGGATTGTCTTCTCAAAAAAATGAAATTTAATGTCAACTTGCTGCTTGCCTATCTTTTAAATGTATTTATTGTCTTCTTGTTGATGTAATAGATTAATAAAGAAGCACTGTATTACCGTAATATTTATTTATTTTTTAATATTTTTAAAACTATCTGAGCATAATTGGTTTCCTTTGCTGTGCAATATATAATGTAGAGTGTAATGCTAGATATACAGTCTGTGTCTGTTTAATTTATTTTATGTATTTAAATACATTTTTGTAAGAAGGGGTCAGTAGGTTTCACCAGACTCTCAAAGGGATCCATGGCACAAAAGGTTAAGAACCCCTGCCTTAGGCTGTATAACAGTTGCACAAGCATGTTCATAAAATAGAATTTATTCCTTACATTTAAATGTAAGTAGGTCCACAAGTGTTTTGTCACTGTTAAGTCCAAAATTTCTATCCTCAAAAAATGAAATAAAAGTGGCAAACAAAATTTGGGCAATATCAAAGCTCTTTTGGGCCAAGGGGCCAAATTTTGGTGGTGAAGTGATTGTATGTCCAATGGGACTGCTGGCCATTAAGGCTGATTCCCAGAATTGTCAAAAACTCCATACATAACTGTGGGTAAATAACACATAATTTCATAGCTCTGAGTCTCTTCCACATCTGTTGGGAAGTCTTGGATTTTATCTGAAAACTGAACTGCTTCATCCTGGCAAGTGACCACATTCACAGTGATAATTTTTTTGAAACTACAGTCAGCTTCTCAAAGGAATTCTTTGCATTTTTTAACTTCTTAAAGTTCTTATGAGGTTTCTGTAGGTCAGTGACTTGAAACTAAATTGAAATGTAAATTGTGTTGACAGTGGATGCATTTGGCATTGACGAAGTGTAATTTAAAGAGATGAAGAAAATGTACAGGGACATGTGTTGATAATAAAACTGAGCACTGTGTGCAGAAACAAGTAAAACCATGCAACAGTGTTATGACTTTGCGGGCAGACATAAAGGTACCATAATAAGAATAAAGCAAGCATTAAACAATACTGGCGGAATGGTTGCAATAGCATAGGTTACGGTCTGCTGGGGTGTGATGGTATCAGGGTTGGCCATGCAGATGGAGGTGATTCCTTCTCATCAGACATCCGCACCTGTCAAACTGCATGCTGTCACATTCCAAACCTGATAATATTCTCGGCCACCAAGAATCTCATATAGAACATATTCCAGTCTGCAGGATTGTGATGCCGTGTTGTTGGGCGAGTAGTTCTCAGCATTTCGAAGGATTATAGTGTCTTGGTCTTCAGGGTCAGGCAGGCCAAGAACAATAGTTGCTCTTTGCTATTACAACATTCTTGTAGGGCAGGGTGATCAGATTCTAAATTCCCATACACACATATCTCACCCCTGTGCACAGTGCATTACCCTGATGCTTTGAATGAAGTGTAATTTACTGAGGGTATAAATGTGAAAGTTGTTGCTGCTTGTCTTTTGCACACAAAACTGATGTGACACCAAAGACATTCTCAGTTGTGGCACCGTGTAGTCTGGCAGATACGCACAGAGAGTACCTGCTACCTCCATCATCAGGGTGATGGAGGCGGTAGGTTCCTCTCAGACGATGTTACATATCTACTGGTTTACAGTGGCTGGACCAAGGTGAGAAGCAACATAATTATCACCACCTTGAGAACCTCAGATCTCATTTTATATGACACTCAACAAGTCTTTGAAATCTCGGCCAAAATCTGATTGATATGAGATTGTAATTTAAGATACCTAATTGTTGTATGGGGGCACGCGGTAGTTTGATTGTCAGGGTGCGTGTGAACAAGTCAGAAGGTGTCATCTGCTTGCAGTTGAGATCTGAGCTTCTCAGTGCAGTGAAATGTTTGCCATGCTGGGATGTGCAGTTTGATAGACATGTATCAGGACTGTAACTGGGCACAAGGAAACCAAACATGATTAACCCTGGCATTACTACATAAAAAAGCAACACCATTTTGAGTCCATTTGTACCCCATTTTATTTACCTTATACCACATAAACCTCTAGATTCTTGTATTATTTGATTGCACTTTTTAGTCTCATGGTACGGAAATTAGCTGCAGTGTGCACCCTACAGCTTTTTAGTGGATGCAGGTATCAGCCAGAGCTGAGATAGCAGTTCATATATATTGAGTATGCCACAGGATGACAGCTGAGGCATCATAGTTTGATTCCTGGCAGGAGAAGAGATTTTTCTGTATTCCAAAATGCACATGCCAGTTCTGGTTCCCAGCCAGACTCCTGTTCAGTGGGCATGGGGGTGGCCTGGCATGAAGCAGACCGAACATTCACGTGTGTGTGTGTATGGAGCTGAACCTCCACTCCCCTGCATGGCACACCAGGAACAACTTTACAGATACCAGATTGCACTGAAAACAATGAATTAGATTCCTGTCTGAAGAGTGGCTTTTACACACTTATTGTTGAGTTCAGTTAGCATCTGCTATTCCTGGATACAAATGACAGTGTTTTTTCTTCCTTAATTTGGTGGAGTGATTGCTGCATCTTTCTGCAGGTTTCTATGAACCCCAGTAACTTTCCATGCCACACAGTTGGAAGCTGTTTGGATGTTGTAGGGATGTAGCATTTGATCCCTGAGTTACAGCAGCAAAAGGGCAGACAATGCCACATATTTTCTTCTTTCCTCCCATCCTACATTCTACAGAAAGCAGAGCCCTTCTCTTGTGTGACTTCTTGGAATACTGTCCCAAAGGAGAGAGAAAAAGTTTGCACCATTTTCATATGTTTGTTTTTCTGGGGGATCACTTCACCGCTTTTGGTGTACTTAACATGTTATGAATGCAGCAAGTGTTTGTATCACAGTCACAAATTTTGTGTTGTTTTAGTTACTTTTTGTGTAATGAGCCTAAATTTTCATTGGTCAAAAAAGTGGTATGAGTTGTTCACCAGCTGTAATGTATTCTGTATGCAGGCCTTACAGTTCAGAAACTTCCAAATCAGAGCCAGGTTATGCTGTCCTTGCCATTATATCTTCAGAGCATACACAACAAAGAATTTGACAGAAAGTTGCTACACTTGCATACTGCAGGGTCCTACTGTCGCTGTCAGAATGTTCACTTGGCATATATTTAGCGTTCATCCTT
>Ga0123352_10010099_pt1 | contig 14811 bp, 10 predicted proteins | sample TergutLab28metaG_FD_89700 | JGI IMG/M metagenome (GOLD analysis project Ga0123352, IMG submission 89700) | Labiotermes labralis P1 segment gut microbial communities from Petit-Saut dam, French Guiana - Lab288 P1 | ecosystem: Host-associated > Arthropoda: Insects > Digestive system > Gut ... | reverse complement strand
TGTATGTGCAGTTTTGAGCTCCTGATGATGGACGGAAGAACCATCAGAAACATGTAGAGCACCTTACAGAAATAAAAAAAAAATGGTGAAACATTGCATCTTGTTGGTTGTACTCTGCGAATATATTAGCGATGCACGGACCTATGAATGTTAAATTGACAACAGATAAATAAAGGTGTGGAAAAAACGCAGGATTTTTATGTGTAACATGTCTGTATAGCGCGCTGATTAATGCGCTCTGCCAGGTTCTCAATTACACAAGAGCTTTAACAACCACCTAAATTCAGGTTTTGGGGCATACTGTTATGCATCAAGATGCACTGGATTAAAGACCATGAAATTAAAAAAGATAAATTTAAAATCCTTACACACCTACTCAACTACCCACTCTTTTTTATCGAGCACAAAATTGCAGCTACATGACCTACAACAATATACAACACGTGTTAAGATTGTTACTGACAAAATTTGGATGGTGTATTTTAGTATACTGAATTACATTACATGTTACACCTAGATTTTTGTTTCATATATAGCCTAAAACTTTAGATAGCATGAATAACATTGTCCTGTAAAATGTGTAACCGCAAACTATAGTAAATGTCTACCACACTTCACGGCGTCACAACCCAGAAGACAATATTAACACAATCACCATCCACAGAACCTTCTGACATCTATGTGTGTTTTATCTTGTTCGTACCCGCCCACTAGTATCACTATATCAAATAAAAAGCAGTCCCGTTACAGGCCTGGACAGGCCCAGAGGGTTCCAGGAAGTTAAGGTTCCCAGATTTCGTGACGGCACAGGATGGTGGTAGGTTGTCATCCTTACGCACCGGCCGCCTTTATCCCCAGGAAATGCTCCTGGTACTCATTTATGTTAGAGGCTGGGTCGAATCCAGGGCCATAGTGCGATCGGAGGGATTTTATGTCAATAAAAAATCCACTGACACCAGCTGGGATCGAAGCAGCGACCTTTCGATTTGTAGCACAGCACCTTAACCACTGTGCTACCGCGGTCCCCCTATATCAAATAAACACCGACAAATACTTTCGTATATTATTAAATCACCACTTTATTAGCAATATACGCAAACCCAACATGTTTCATCCCTTAAAAGTTCATCTTCAGGGAGTACAATTGATACATTCTAGCAGCGTAAGTCAACAATATGATTCACCAGTTGTAAAATTCTGGTAATCAAATAAAAAGTTTTGTAATTTTGTATCTTTTATATTCTAATAATTAGACACCGTAACTGTACTTGTAAATATATTTCACAATAAAACATGCTACTTTAGCTTGTATACATGCGTTCATCAAGTATAGATGCTGCCTCTTCTGTTCACATTAATAATGCCACTATCACCATTATTACTGTTACATCTACTATAGCGCAGTGCGAGGTTTTTGCCCGCTGTAGGTGTTAGCCAAGCTGGCGGACGGGCCTTATGGGTGTGGTGACGTTGCTTCGGGTTGGTGTGTATGACAAGGTCAGCCAGCACGGCTTACGGTGGCGCACAGGACTAGAACATGTCGCTGCCTTAGTAACTCGCTCCTAACCTATCATCTGAAAATTCCACCGGCCAAAAATCAGGTACTGCACTATAATACTACCACTGCTACCTAGGCCCACCGCTACTATTACTACTACTAACGTTGCTTCGTTGCACCACATCACAAAAAACAATCGCGAAAGTGCAGTAGGTCCAGTTTAGATAAAAGAGCTTCTTTGAGATGCCACCTTCCTTACGTAGGCAGCTAAGCTGAACCTGGCTTGACAGAAAACTACGTCATACAACATGGCTACCCAAGATGATTGCAGTACGTGATGTAGGTGGCTTCTGAACCGCTTGTTGTCTCGGAACTGAAATGTGCGACGTCATACTGGAATGCATGACGTGTGCCCATATCACAGCAAAATGTTCATGGATGGAATGACAGAAGTCTCTTTTATTTTGAACAGTATCCGCTTTGCTTGCACTGTGATCTGCAAAGCTTCCAACAGCCATGCGAAAACTGATACAGTTGAGGGAGTAACTTAATGCTTATACTGTATACGTAACACCTGCGGGAATATTACAAATCTCTACATTATGCCAGATAATGTAAATACATTTTTCCTATGATTCTCAGAATAAAGAGAATTAATCTTTGGCCCTTGATTTCTGTGAGGAAGGAACTAACTTTTCATATATTCGTGACATAAACTTGGCCTCCGTAAACCTGCCAGTCCCGGGTTCGATCTCTGTTTAGTCCACCTGAGATTTCTAGTGGACGAAGTGGACTGGAACAGGTTTTCTCAGAGTACTCCTGTCTAGATGTGGAATTCATAAAAAGCAATAGCAGCTCATAGGGAATGGTATGAAAATCGCTCTCCGTTAAGGCTTTCATTCTTGGTGGATTATTTAGCGGTGTTTTCATTAGCTAAGGATATATAGCATAGAATGGCTAAAGTATTGGTGAATGAGGAATTTGTAGAGATTTGAGACGAAGTGGCCATGGCCTACTTTTGAGGTAATATACTGGAATTTGCCTGGAGAAACAGAGAAACCATAATAACAGACGGTCCGTGCAGTCGGTATGGCAGGAGAGGCCTGAACCCAATCCATCTCAAACACGAGTAAAAAGCGTTGTATTTACACTAACCTGTTAGGCATTTGTCTGTAGCTTGTATATCCTATTCTGTCCTACTTTGAATTTTTACTAAGTTAAGTGACTTTAGTGTGTTGAAATCAGCCTGGTTAAGCTCACGCTGGGATATTACACAGAATCCCTTGTAAACTCAAGAACACTGGACTCGGTCATTTCCCATGTCTCAGCCGCATCATTTCTATTTAGAGATAATGAGACTGAAGAAATGAAAGAAGAAAGCAATTTGAAATGAGAGGGATTGTGGGTAATTCTGATAATAAGATGTTCGCCCACATATGTGCTAACACGTGTATCCGTATAGCAACCAGAATTAAACTACCCATACTTTTTCAGAAAACAGTACAGTCCCTATTACCTACCAGACATAGCCATACGTTATGTATGCTATTTACAATTTGGTGCTGGGCGCGCAAGCACAAAATAAACCCTAATTTACTGGAAAGATCAAACAATCAGGAGCTTTCAAAAGCGTAGCTCCTACTGGTCTACCGGTTCCGTACAGGAACCAAAAAAAGTATGGTTGGATTCATAAATTTTCCGACCTCAGTTTTTTAAATCAAATTCCTAATTTTCCGACATTCCTGGCAAACCAATCACAAATTGATCCCCTCTGGGTCAAATAATCGAGACTCCACTGAACTAAAAATCGAGTGGTGGGTGAACCAGCAAAAACATTTATGTTAATCCTTTACAGACGAAGCGCAGACTGCTTTATTTAAACGCCCAGTCCGTACCGCGCTGTAAACACTTTTCATCTCGGTTATAAAAACCAATCAGTTTATGCTGTAAGTGCCACAAGTCGCTGTTTGTTCTCAGATAAATACAAAACACATAAACACAGTGTGGGCAGAACGTACAGTTGTTGAATGTTAAAATGATGGTGCATCACGTGACCAGTAGGCTTTAAAAGGTTAAACAATAGGTAAAATAAAAAGTGCTTCCTCAGAAGAAATAAAGACGGCTTGGAAATATTAGTGTTCTCTTATACGTTTTTGACGAGAAGGAAAACTTCAGCCACCACAAAATTTGTACCGTAAAGTCTTTTACTCGAGAGAAAACAACTGAACTTGCACAAGGTGGATAGAATACCGCAACACTCGCGACGACCAATGATGGGAAAACATAAATCCTGTCAAAAACACGAATTTCTAGTCACTGCATGACCTTTACATTGGTCGCCGTTTGTTAGTAGTTTCCTTTTATAACAAGCCTACAATCAAATCTTTGCACATCTCTAAACACACAGAACACTACATAAAAAAAATTCTATCTCGCACGCACAAAACACGACTACATTTCAGCCTAATATATTTTTAACTGGAGTACGTCGGTTACTGGCCCCAAACAAGTGGCGTTCGGCTTCCCCCGGCGCATAATTATGATAAGGTCAATTTCGAACTCTACAGCCAATATCAGTAAGAAATTAATGCAAATTGCGCAGCAAAACCGTATCTTCCCTTCCGATCCGAAATAAAAATTGTCCTTAAGAAGTTACAGTTGCTCATCTGTATTACAATAACGATACTCAGAATTAGGCCTATACGGCGATCCTTGAAGACATTCCTAAACGGTTGGGACGCTGGGACACATGTCTGACAAATTTTCCCAACTGCTCTTCCTTGGAAAAATAACCCCGACGACGTCCAGGTTGGCCATCAAAAAAATACTTGGTAGCTTCAAAATGTTCCTGGAATTACTTTATTTCTGAGAAATACAAAACAATACAATCATTCCCTACATTTCCTTCAAAATAGTCACCTTGTGCAAATACACACTTCTGCCAAAGACTGTAAAGTTGTTGGAAACATTCCTGGAAGCCATTTTCTGAAAGCCTTTCCAGCTCATCCTTTGCATTCTCAATGATGTCAGTAACATCACAAAAGCGCCGTCCCTTTACTGCCATTTCAGCCGAGGGAACAAGTAAATATCAGCTGGAGTCAGGTCAGGAGAGTGCAGAGTGCAGAGATGCTCCAGTGTTGTCACATCGTTCTTTGCTAAGAAATCCTTGACCAAAATCGACTGGTGTGCTGGAGCATTGTCGCGAAGAAGAAACCACCTGTGGGTTTTCCGTTTTTCGGGGCGTTTCCTTCTGACCGCATTCCTGAGGCGACGAAGGATATCAATGCGCATTCCTTTATTCCCAGTAGTAATTACTACAAATTATGCCAGCGAATTCCAGGAACTTTATGAAGTTACTACGTATATAATATACCTACAACTAAATACCAACTAGTCAGTGCGACTGAAATCCAGGAACCCGATGACTGTACTGTACAAAAGTTCATATTCTAGCGGGCAGTTTTGATTTCTGCGAAATCAGAAGACATAGCTAGCACGTCTGCCACGTACGGAGTTTCCATTCACCAGAAAGGCAACATTATCGGAACCTAGTAAGTGCGGAACCCCACGAACCCAGAGTTTCTGTGTAGTTCGCAAATTCCCAATGTGGGTGTTCAATGGCACAGTTGTCTTTCAGAACAGAGCCGTCACTTGTGCATGGAACGCACAGAGTGACATTGCAAGCATAGTAAACCTACAGTACTGCCAAACACACCATCTCTGAGGACAGACTATGTCGCAACTGCGGTAATTGAGGTGTGGGAGTGACGGAGCCGTTCATTTTCCGTATTCTGTGTCGCAGAGATCTTGTGGTACATGTTACACAGTTCCTTTCCCCCTCCACCCCCCTCCCCACGCTAAAGGCCTGGTAGGTGCAAACAGACGTTTTCTCCGAAAAGCTGGTAACTTAATCATTTACGAAACATGACAGAAGATCGTGTGCTAGTGTATTATAAATGTTTTCTTCAGGCTTCAAGTGATAAAATCAGTCGCCATTATTGATGTGGCTTGGCAAGATCACACAGGGCGTTGTTTTATTTGCTACAATTTTTTTGCACTCAGTGTATAGACAGCCTATTGCCATAGGCAGCCTCCATATCCAATAGAAAACGGGGGTTCCTACTTCCGGGGTAAAGCGGCCGAGGTTTAAATCTGCCCACTTATGTCAATCGTGTAGTAGAGTGTTGCATAAATCCTAGGCAACAAGTCGCCTTGCCGAGTAAATTTTGTATTGTGGCATGTAATAATTGTGGGTCTTCACTCAGTTAGGCACTTGTTTCTTATGACCCTTCTGGCGCCTCAAATTGCGAGGTGGCTTCTAGACTAACGGAAAATTTCTGCACCCCTGATATAGGCATGCAGCAGTACATTTTAGGCCCTACAAGGTTTCATGGCTTGATGCGTATTTAAGCATAGGAATAACATAATGCCTTTACCTGAATTGCAATAGTCCAAGGCACGGCCCATAAAAGCTGAAGAATTTTTACTGGGGTAAGCATTTACAGCAGGAAATGTCTGATAAAAATTCCAGATGCTGAGATATATGCCAGTTCATTGTGAGGCAGTGTTGGTGAACATACGTCAGTCACACAGGAGGGTACAGCTGGCACACGCATCAAGTGCTGCGTGTACTGGGGTATACTTTTTGAAAAAGGTCATATATTGTTAAGGATACGAAATCTTAAATTCCGAAACGTATCAACTTGTAGCGAGCAAGTTACCTTGTTTGGAAAACATGAGGAAGCCTTGTGGCCAGCTCAAGTCGAAGACCTTTCGCGGAGTGTGTCTGCAGGCAGTGGCGGTTTGCTAGTGTTCAGAATGGTCAAACAGCAGACATTTGGTCTCTGCATGGTTGTGGAATCTACAGATCAACTTAAAATGTAATGATTAAGATCAAACAGACGTATTTAAATGCAGCTGAACGGAGAAAGGAGTTATATTATCTACGAGTTTACCTTTTTGGGCCGGGATAGCGTAGCCGGTACCACGATTCCCCACGGGTTGGAGAGTCCGGGGATCGAAACCCGGTGGGGGCAAATTTTCCTCAACCGCCCATATCGGCTCTGAGGTCCACCCAGCACCCTGCACAATGTGTACCCAGTCTCTTTCCCGAAGGTATGGCGGACGAGGGGTGGCGTTGGCCACCCACCCCCATCTAGCGACGTGGTTAAAAAAAGATTAGAGCTATACCTAACCTCCCCCTCTGCGCCTTCGTGGCCTGCTATAAGGCGAAATTGATCTTTACCTTTACCGCGTTTACCTGCACACACCAAAGTTTAAATTAATCTGATCACATGTAAAGTTAATTCAATTAAAATTTCCATGCAATTGATTATGCAAAATGCGACAAACATGTGAAGGTAGCGAGCGCTTGCGTCGGTCCATGCATTACACCTAGTACCGGAAGTCACATTCGAATACTCATAGAGTCTGTTTCTTTTGTGGGAGGTCAGGAGTTTGCACCTCGGTCCAGAGACTAGCTACCCTATAAGACATTCTTCGTGGCTTTCCTCCGTCCCTCATAGCAAATTCCAGAATGCTCCCCCAAATTGGACAAATAGAGCTTTCTTTTACATTTTTAAAATTCAGTATTCACGAACTCTTTACCTTTCGCCCTTATAATTATGAACTATTGGTAGTGCGGGCAATAAAACATAAATAAAAGCCGAATAGATAAAACGACGGAGCTATACGGAGACATTTTGGAAAACAATGAACAAAGAAACAAAGTTAAGAATTCACAACATTACAGTTAAAGCAGCATTGAAATTTGGAAGTGAAGCTTCGGTACTGAAGAAAAGAGAGGAACAACGTTTAGAAGCAGCACAGATGAAATTTTTTAGACACCTACTTGGAATAACAAAACTAGATAAAGGAAAGAATTAATGCATTAGGCAAAAAACGGGAGCACAGAACATAGTAGAGGAAATAAAACAGTACCAGAAAAAGTGGCTACAACATGTACAGAGGATGGACACAAACAAACTACCAAAACAAGCACTACAATATAAACCAAAAGGACGAAGGAACATAGGACGACCGAGGAAGAGATGGAGGAACCAAATTCTTCTTGAGGATCAAGGAACAGGAAACACGCCTAACTCTTCAGGAACATGATGATGATGATAATGGTGATAGATACAACGAACAGAAGGCAGGCAAACTTGATCACTCACATCTTGCCTTCTAAAACACGTTATTGAAGGAAGGGTAGAAGGAGGGATGGGAGTGAAGGGAAGACAAGGAAGAAATCGTAAGCGGATACTGTATGATTATGAAGAAACTGTAGGGTCCTGGAAATTGAAAGAGGATACACTAGATCGAACTCTCCGGAAAACTCGCTTTGGAAGAGCCTGGGTGCTTCAGAGAAAAGTTGTTGTACCAGCATGCAGCACATTGAGCCGCCATCCAGTAATTACCTCTAAGGCAAAGCAATCCCATTACAGGCCTGGACAGGCCCTGAGGGTTCCAGAAGGGTGAGGCTCCCAAATTTCAGGACAATCAGCAAATGAAGGTGGTAAGGTTGTCAGCCCTACGCACCGGCCGCCTTTAACCCCCCCAGGAAATATTCCTGGCACTTATTTCTTTTAGAGGCTGAGTCGACCCCAGGGCCATAGTGGGGCCGGTAGGATTATGACAATAAAAAATTCCAATGACACCATCGGGAATCGAACTCGCTACCTTCCAGCTTGTAGCGCAATGCCTAAATCAACTGCGCCACCACGTGTCCCCTGTTAGTTACCTCTAGATTGCAAATTAATGAATGCACATTGCAGGCACCATTGTACACAGCGCAAGATGGATGACATCAAGCAAAACAGCGGTAAGTAATGCTATCTTAACTCTTAGCGATTCAGATTCTTGTCGTGAATTCCAACGGTCTGGTCCCAATTCATTTTCCAGAAAATCTCTAATCCACACATTTCAAAGCAGCCACCAAATGGCAGTAGCTTAGGAAAAACAAACATAAAACACTGTAAAATAACAAACTGTAGACCAGAGCTCGACACCCGACCTGGTACAACGGATGGCGCTGTTCATTTTAACTCGACATTGCACCGATAAGGATTAAATATGTCCTGCCACTTCAGACAGACTTATACATATGCTTGAAATTATGTGCACTATAAACAAATAAGGCAAAAAAAACTCTTCTTTCCTGACAAGCAAAATGTATTTACATGCAGCCATTCACTGGTAATGGACACACAGAAGTTAGACAGAAATAAGAAACTACGAGCACATTGAATGACTAGACAATAAATGTGAAAGCGCCACTCGTCACTAACCATGACGTCACCCCAAGTAAGTATGGCATGGTATACACCTATGTACACATATATAAATATATTTTTATAGATGCATATGTATGGGCCGGTTAGCTCAGTCGGTATAACGACTGAGCTACGGGATGGAAGGTCCGGGATCGAATCCCGGTGGGGACGAGATTTTCCGCCCGTCCAGACCGGCCCTGCGGCCCACCCAGCCGTCTGCAAATTGGGTACCGGGGGTAAAGTGCGGTCGGGGCGTGCTGCTGACCACTCACCCCCTTCTACTGCCGCGTTCATGGAAGAGTAGAGCTATACCTCTACCCACTCTCTGGGCCACACAAAGCCTGTAACGGGATCACTTTACCTGTACATGCATACGTATGTATATATACAGCTTACTTAATACATGCCCTTGGTTTCAATTTGTATTGTAAAAGAAAAACGGTAAAACGTCTTCTTTGAAATAATTCTAATCGCAATTAGTATTTCTTCTTATTTTCGGACGGTAAGAACATGCATTTGTCGCACCAGTTAACGGGGGAAAAAATGTACCGGACGTAAGATAGGTTATTCTCCTCTACCACATGTTTTGGGAAGCTTTGCTTCCTGTCCGACAAATATTTGCTTTACGCCTCAGATGGGCACAGAAATGCACACTTGGGCTAGCCAAAACTTCTTGCGATTGCAAACGCCCGTTACATTTGTCCGGAATTGCAGCAAAGGCAAAATGTAACGAACGTACTGGTAAATGAACCGTCAGTCAAAGCACTTTATTTTACAGTTCTTCTCTATTTTCAAACACATTTTTTCCCTGAACATTTAAAAAGTAAATTTCTCTAAATATTTTTATTACTTATGCCTGCTGATGGCTCGTCCTTTGCTCGTTTGAAAATATATAAAGTTATCAAATAACATTTTGTGATTGAGTGTTTATGTAATACATTCGTTAAAATGATCAAAATGCGTTGTGTAAAACCAAGTTTAAGAGCGGAATGTCTTGACGTCTCGTAAAAATAACACTCAGTAACAAATTTCATGAAAGCCCGCTCAGTCTTTCTCGAGTTTTAACATGCAGACGGACGAACACAGCGGAACGTAGGCGCAGCAAAACAGTGAGCGTCAAATAAGTACTGAAATACGCCTGTATCTTATACATGTAGCAGCTGTTGAACGTAAGTTAAGGAACAGGGGGCAACTGGCATCAGTGCCAAAATCGGTACTGCCTGATATTTCTGCTGGCATCATTTCGTATTGGTAATGAAATTTCGACGTAAATTTGGCAACAGGCAGTTAATCTCCATGTTTCGCACAGATTCTTTACCATTTTGAACGACATAATGTAAGGAATACTGTATATTTCACGTCGCTATCGGCAGCTGATAGTATATATTGTCCAGAGGTAGGACATTAGTGAATCATGGGTTGGAAAGTAGGTGGAAGAAAGTGATGGTTACATTTTTAAACTTTCAATTTTATACATTCCCGATTGTGTCAGGGTGTGGAGTAGAAACCCCTGTTTTTAAGAAATATAAGTACGATGCATATACACATGTGAATTGAGGTAATACTGCGAATAACATTTAGTACTCGCCAAATGTACGTGAACTTGGAATGTTCGCTACACATAACTTCATATGCAAACACTAATTACATAACATAATATTTATCAATGGATAATTCCCACGTATCACACGTGACAACGAACTAAAGAATTCTTCAGGAATGTTATAGTACTAATTTATAACTCATTTATATTGATTAGAAAAATTGTAACAATATAGCCAATACGTCACTTTTTGTTAGCAATCACTGTTACAAGCAATAGAATTTCAAGCAACATCAACTGCTACATAAATTTGAAATTTTAATTCTGATATCTCAGTATATATAAATCAAATGTGAATAAAATTGTAATATTTCCATTTTAATGGCATTGGATGGCTTGAAGACCACTGTGATATTTTCACACATGTTACCTTATTAATATGACTAATTAACATCAATAAAAATAAAGTTTTATTGAAGGTAAACAGGTGCTTCCTGTGATTGTGAACTGTTTGGAGGTAATTCCCCTAAAAGGCCTGAAAGAAAGTACAAGCCTCAGTACTGCCGGGTTCCGTGTTTTATCCTGAAACTGTCGGAACACAATGAAAGGCAGTGATAACCACTGGACAGTAATATTCCTCTCAGCCATGAGATGAATAAATACAATTACATGAAAGTTGAGCGCACGGGCTTACAAACCTTGCCTTCAATGTTAATAAAAATCCCACCAGATACAACAATATGCAGATATTTATATACTGCAAAGTCACTCTACATGTTTCGGGTGTCACAGCACCCATCATCAGGAGAACTAAAAACTGTAACCGCAACCTCCGGTACAGGTCATAATACTGGTACAGCTACTTCCCTCCAACGTGGCCTGAACTAATCTATCGAGTATTTTATTATTATTATTATTATTATTATTATTATTCACTGTGCTTTCTTCCATTTCTTCATTCCATATTTTCCCTCCGTAATGACTTCTGCGAGTAGGTTACAGGATGGACGAAGGAACAAGTCATTTCTTCTGCAGAACATATAAACTAACTATAGGGATCACACTATCTCCTACTCATCGCGTACCGGCGGCATTAAGCTAGGGTAGAGCGGACGGGGCGTAAAACTGAATAATTGCCTTCATTTGGTGTGAAAGTTAAGAATGAATGGATCTGTACTTAAACTGCCCTATATTCCTTCACGAAGAGGAAAGAAACAACTCTATGGTACCACAAATTCTTGTAGGAAAGGCAAAGTTGGAAGAAAGAATTCCTGAATAACACGTGGTTAATTATAAACGAAGCAACAGTTGCACAATTAATGCAGAATTAGTGAACTTAGACAAATGCTTCCAAGTAGTGGGTCCCTGTTACCACGACATGGCGCGTCCTCAGGTTGCGGATAGAAGAACGGCCTCCGGTAAGGTGGGTAGCTGCGAATAAATTGAATAAGCAGTCGCTGATAGCCGACGTGGGGTGTTCCTCCGGCTTGGGAGTTGGGTGAGGTGCTAACAACCCCTCCCTGTAAAGCACTTACGTTAAGAAACATTCACATGCGGAATGCTTGTTTATTTAATAGGTGGCGGACGCTTGTGAGTGCGGTAATGAACCTTCGGGTTCCGTGAAATGCGGGGAATTTCTTGACTCGCTGCAGACTAGTTAGACGCTCAAGAAGGACTCTGCACCATGGAGTAAGTAAGCAAGTAAGTAAGACAAATGCTTATTTAAGCGAAAATATAAATGGGAAAATCAAGGGAAGATCATCGAACAATCATTCGAGAAACGTAAAGAAGTTACTGTGAGAAGAGACGAAAAGAGCATGCGGATAGTTGTGGAATGTATAATGTGGAATGTATAATGTTTGATAAACGACACAGATTGTGAGATTAATATAAAAAATGTGTACTGATGAAAAACCTCGTGTTATCAGACACAACTCTGGACAATATACGATAGACTCAACAAATAAAATATTCTCTGTATAACAGACACTCCGAGTCCCGACGAAGGTAAAAATTTCTTCTTCATTACCATAAACCTACCGGCGGGGTCTCACGACGCCTTCTATCCAAAAATCCTCTAGGCAGAACCGCCAGTCTCGAATAGGCCCACACACGCTCTTTTCATGGCAAAAGTGCACATTCAGCTACCCCATAAAGTCTGCAGCTGCTGATGCCTATGCAGACTTTATGGCACTCCCTATACTACATTATGAACAGTGCAGGTCGACAAACTCCGCGTCGCCCAGTCACTGCACAAAGGAAAAATCAGACATGCCTAAGAGTCTGGCTCAATTCATGCAACGTAACAGCGTGTTGGGTTCATTGCTGGAGAACCGATTTTCCTCTTCAAACTGCATCTAAAACGACTCGGGGCTCAGTCAACCTTTTATCTATCGCATGCTACGAATCATTGGAGCACCCGGGGGAGGGGGGTGGGTGTCCGAGCTGCAGCCCCCCGCCCGAAGCGAAATTAAAAAAAAACAAACAAACACACACACACACACACACACACACACACATTTTGTAGGCACGGTGGTATCAAAGATTTTTCGTGATTTACTCTCCAGCCTAAATCAGCCACTGTACTCGCTGATTAGTAGTACACTGGAATATTGAAATATATAATATAAACTTAATAATCTGTACTTTTTTATTTTTCAGTTAGTTTTTAATTTTCCTTGTAAGCTAACTAGCTGTCAGCTCGGAGATTTGACATGATTCTCATAACATACTTTTCAAAATCAAACATAAAATATACATAGCCCCAGAGCCGGCGAAACACCTCCCCACAAAAAAAAAATATATTGTTGGTGCGCCCATGCCAAGAGCATTTTTCCGTGTGAAAGTGGCCGGCACGAGAAACAGGCTAATAGTTTCCATCTAGTACCTATGGTAAGGGTGTATGGAGCTTTACCTCCACTTTCGCATGGCGTGATGATTAATTAGACAACGGGACATCTTTGTCTCCATAATTAATAAATAACTTCAAATTAATCTGCGATCTAATCAGAGTTCATATGACTTTCTTAAATATTTTAAAACTTTACAAGCTGCTACTAATATTACATATCAGACTCTAACAAAAGCTTATTGTTTTATTGCAGAGCAGAATCAAGTATTAAGCAATTTTAGTTTCCGCAGTAGGTTACACAAACGTCTCATCTAAGTGTCTTCTACGCTTTGGCCTTGGAATACGTGACTGCAAAGATTGGACTACATTTTGTGGTGATTTCTTGGAAATGAAACTCATTTCATATGATACGCCGTATTGTGACAAGCTTGAATCAGAAACAGCACGGCTTTTTACCGAGAATTCGTTGCCTTGTTTTGTTGGTGTAAACCTGGGGTTACTCAACTGAAGGAGCATCGTCCTGAACCTGCGCAAAAGACCAACACAAGCGGTATAATGCTGTCCTGCAGTTCTTAGTGCTATAAACACCACGTGTCGCAAAATTGATCAGGCCTACAAAACGCGGCTATGAGCGACTGCTAGTGACATCGATTGGCACTGATTTTTCCAAGAAGTCTTGTCGAAATTGGAGACATTCTAAACTCTCCACAAGTAATTTGTTTGCTTCTGTGGTCTAATCTTTCTTTTTTATTCATAAGATATACGAAAAGGTTTCAATTACTCTTTGCACTTATATGCCCTGTCTTCTACAGCTGCTTATGTTTCAGGCAAAAGGCCTGTATAATCTGCAGGGAGTGGACACAATTCCGAAAGAATGGCTGCAAGGATTCGCAACAACACCTGCAACTTTGCAACGCAAACGTAAGCTAAATAGTATTTAAAAATTCTCTTCCCAATTCATAGAAAGCCCATGACGTCGCTGATATAATACAATAGTATGGAATAATAACAGAAATAATCACTGTCTCTACATACACTGGCTTATGAGAAGTAACGCGATGCACTTTAGTAGGTCGGATAGCTTGCTACCTTCCTTGTCTGTACAGAACAGTAAACATAAAATGACCACGCGAGAAGCACATTCCTAGGAAACCTTGGTACGTATTCTTACAATAAAACCAAATAGATGCATTAATTTCTCAAATTTATTTTTGGAATGAAACTCTACATATTTCGGACAAAGGAACTGTCCGAAACATGTAGAGTTTTATTCCAAAAATAAATTTGAGAAATTAGTGCATCTAGTTGGTTTTATTATAAGAATTTATCACGATGTACGGTCAACTGAACATCAAACTTGGTAATATCTGCCAAACCACACGATGCCACATCCAAGAGGTCAGTAATCATCATAGTAATCGCTATGCTTATTCCATGGTGCACAGTCCTTCTTGAGCAGCTAACTGGTTTGCAGCTAGTCAATAAATTCCCCGCATTTCACGGAACCCGAAGGTTCATTACTGCACTCACAAGCGTCCGCCACCTGTTTCTATCCTGGGCCAGCCCAATCCAGTCCATATACCCACATCCCACCTCCCGGAGATCCATCCTAATATTACCCACCCATCTACGCCTAGGTCTCCCC
>Ga0123352_10010097_pt1 | contig 14811 bp, 6 predicted proteins | sample TergutLab28metaG_FD_89700 | JGI IMG/M metagenome (GOLD analysis project Ga0123352, IMG submission 89700) | Labiotermes labralis P1 segment gut microbial communities from Petit-Saut dam, French Guiana - Lab288 P1 | ecosystem: Host-associated > Arthropoda: Insects > Digestive system > Gut ... | reverse complement strand
TGGCTAGTGTCAAAATAAAGCTTAAAGTCCCAGCTACACAGCACCACCGTCGCAAGCGTCCTGCGCCGGCTCACTGGCGCGCTATTTCAAATGTTCGGTATCTTTTTGGACTGGCCTTGTATAAGCTCACTGTCTTTCGTTCTGGCATTCAAAAGCTCCACGGAATTATAAGCCACCATACGAAGCATCGAGAGAACAAAAAATGACTGTGTAATCAAATCTGTCGCCTGTCCTCTTTTTTTCCTTCCTTATTCTCACGATACTTCTAAGCGTTCATCACGACCGTGTAGATCCGACTGTGGCAACTGGAGGCATTTCTGAACTACATTCCACGTGCACGACATAGCAATACCAAACAGACAGCACGGAAGTTTTACTCCTTTACGGTTACATTCACCTACGCAGTCAAAAGTCCTGATACTGAGAATTCAATTAGTAATTCTAAGTGAACTACGAGATCCGAGAAGAATGCATAAAACCAATTCCTTCTTACGTAACCACCGACATTTGTGTGGACATCGGTGATTGGTGTCCAGGGACAAAACGTCCCTACAGTTTCTTGACAGTCGGTCGATTGATAAAATGTTGAACTGCAGACACGGAGTGGCAACGCGATTATCTTCATTTTATGGAAGGAAAATATGTTGAAAGCGGGGCGACTCTAACCCTGACTGGAAGGAGATCTTGGTAGAAGTTCAGAAGTGCAGGTTTACATCTTGAAGAACTGAGGAAAGTGCTCGCATATCCAACAAATAATACAGAGCTTATCCGTAATATATAACCATTTAAATTACAATTAATATCTCTAAATATTAAAAGCTGCATACAAATGAAATTGCATTACATCCAAATTAAAGGGACAAAGTTGCAACGTAATGCAGATAATTACACAGTGAGGATATCCATGACATCATGGGATACACACCTGATTGCTAAAATAATTACATGGGGAGGGAAACGATGGCGGCAATACAGCACGCATCAGAACAAGAACTAAAAACTACTTCGATGGCAATCCTCAAGGGAAGAGACAAACAGAGGAAAAATAAGGATAATGTTAGAACGATGCGACCATCAGGGGACTCAGGCGGTTTGACGCCAGCCTGACACTACAATGGCCGCGGGTCAGTCCTAGGCCTATCTGTGAAGGATATGTGATGGGCAGAGTTGAAACGGGGCAGATTATTCTCTAAGTACTCCGATATTCCCCCTGTTAATATCATTCCACCATTGCTGCACATTCACTCATTCATACAAATATCACTAACACTATATAATAGTAGCACCTGGCGGCATCGTTTAATAACACATTTCAGAAATTACAGGCAAGCTTTGAGGAATGCGCTATGAAGACAAGAATTGGAGTGACTTGGTTTGGAATAAGGCAGAATGTGAAGAAAGAGAAATAGAGCAATTTAAGGCAGTTTGATCCGAATATTGAGAAGTGATCGGCGCTTGCATTCAGCACAGCAGGAAATTTCTTGCCCAGATGAATAATTACAGTGCTCGAGAAAGGCTTGTACGATGCAGTTCAACTATCTGTATTATATACTGTGCAAGATCTTTAGCTCGATACAATAAAAATACTTTAAGTTGTAACGAAATAACTCCAGTCACACTAATTTACCTACCCTGTATGTTGCTAAGTCCTATCTTCTCTCGGAGCGTGATTGGTACCCGAGATTTCCAATTCCGTTGCCAGCAGTCTGCTGACTCGAACAGAGTGCGGACGCCTTGGCATCTAAGAACATAATCCTGTCTGCCAACAATAGGTCTATAATTCCTTTTAAAACGAAATGTGGTTATGTTGCTAGGATACTATTTGCGTCAGATGTATTGATGTCTGTGTGTGTAATTCCACGGATCGAGTTAGACACTACCTTTGTTTTACACCTTCCAAATTCGCAACAAGTTAACTCAATTAACAAGGACACTTGTTAGAGGTATTACACAGTCCTTAAGACCGAAGTCCCTTGCAAATCCGTCACTCCTCTGCACCCATATTTATTCTCTATCTCCCCCGATAAAAAGTAACCTATATTTTACATTATTTTATTACTTTTTGGCGCAACAGCCCCCCAGTAGGCCAGGGCCTCCACATCCATGACGTTTCTAGATCACACACAACGACTCACCACAGTCGGTAGGACTCCTCTGGACGAGTGATCAGCCCGTCGCAGCGATCTCTACCTGACAACACACAACACTCACAAAAGACAGACATACATGCCCCTGGTGGGATTCGAACCCACGATCCCAGCAAGCGAGCGGCCGCAGACCTACACCTTAGACCGCGCGGCCACCTATATTTTATATAGTGTATTAAATAATGTAATAATCCTTTTAACTTTAGAAATAAATAGTCAGGCTCACGACCACGGAAATCCACCTAATTTCTCTGCAGGCATCCCAAACATTATACATTAATGGTTACCTTAATCTTCATCAGCATGGCAGTAGTTAAAAGCACAGACTTGGAGGCAAACACCAGCGCCTCTCGGTATATAACTCTGAATGTTTATGTGACAGCTTCCCTGTGCTGGCTGTCAGTTGTTTGTGAGTTTAACCCTCTCGTAATCGTAAAATGTAGAAGAGAGACAGTGACATGGCCACCATCTAATCCTATGTCGTTACACGCCTCATTTGGTTAGCAGAGCCTTCAAATCGATAACATACTTAATCGCATTTGTGGCTTTCCTCAGCCTCTCCGTTCAATCCGTACAGCAAGAACGCCATACCTTAGGCTGCAGCCCACAAATCATTCTCGTCCGATATGGTGTTGACTACTTCACTACGGCCATACAGTTATGGCTCTTTAACAGTGTATAAACCTGCTACGCGACGTCAGAATGGAGTATGGTTGTGAATTCTAGTTACAAGGGATGGGAAAGGAGAGGGTTATGACCTAGCTCAGCATGTTTGGAGGGACTCTGAAAAATCACAGCCTAAGTCATTTAGAGCAGCGCCAACTTGGATCGTACGTTACAAGAATCAAAGCCGTCAGAACTAACATCACAGCGCGTGGCATGCTTGCGAGTTTCACTCATCCTTCACCATTTGGACCCATTGATCAGTTTTCATGAAACTCGGTATGAACTCCATTCCACTGAACTATATTCAGCCTTTAAATGCTTCAATTTGTGGCCATCAGCAATACCAAGATGCGAAAGTCTTGCTTACAGAAATACTGGGGAACAGAATTAACTTGATTTCGGTACGATCAACTGAATCCGGTACAAAAGTGGTTAGTACTACCAAAATAGGTCTCTAGCAGAGCCTGTTTCTTGTGTGGAAGTAAAAACGAACGGGACAGGAAGATTGAATTTCGCTGTCGGGAGGAAATATGTTTGTTCTTTTCATAACAGGTGGGGACGAGATTTCCTGCAGCGCTGCAACAGATTTAGCAGCCGTAATACAACCGTCAGTTGCCACAGCAGTGTTCCGCATCACGATGAAACAGCTGGTCGTACGTTAATTCCTGTTTCTCTTAACACATCTTAGAACATGGGCTTGGTCGCTACCTCAGTTTCCTTCTTTCAGGGCGATCACGTGTGACTTACAGATAAGTGTTTTTGGTGAGTCCGAGTGGACAGAAGATGAATAGCCACGCTAATACGGAAATTTCACTATTTTCAAACTCGACTTCCAAAATAAAAACTTCGCAACACACTTGAAACCTGTCGGTGTTTTCAGCTAATATCTTTTCAATACTCTTTACCAAACCAGTTGGAAGTATTCGCGATCCACACCAAGATAGCCCATGAAATGTCCAACCCAGCTAACTCCACACGGTCACGTAATAGAGATTGCACGAAAAGAGACGAGTGTAGTGAGGAAGAGATTTTGGAATTTTGTAGGATAATATTAAAAAGCTCTAAAATAAATACACAGGAACTTTTGTACTTCTGATTGGGCTGATGTTCAAAATCAGATCCAATAGCTGGCAGCGTTGAACACTTGGGTTATGCCAGAAAGTGATTAGTTATCTATGTCAGATCATTGCCTAATTATTTACTTCTTTCTCAAGTTGCTTTAATTTCACATTTAGTAGGTCAGAAATAATTCGAACAATGAACCTATCTGTACATTTCTTATAGAGATGAAAAGAAGGAAGTCGTGGCACGAAGTCTTACGATGATGAAATATGCCCCGTAATACTGCCTTTATTTCAAAGTACTTGTATCCTTATTAATAGCTAAGCATCTAAGGAACAAAACCAGAGCGTAAGAGCAGACAGTGATCGTAAAGAAGACTGTGATGATAATTTTACGAGAACCTTAACGAGCCGCAGCAGGAAACCACCCAGAGGGCCGAGGTTTATCTCTCCACACGGAAGCAGTGGCATCCCATCCTTTAATGGCAGGTGGCGTTTCCAAAGGGACGAACCCATTATGAGCGGCTGCGTTTAGTCTGTTATTCAACACCGCGTAGTTCTGCCTCAGCAGCAGATTCATCGTATTCTCGTTTTGTTTAATTGTAAAACTTTCTTACATGTCCGCCATCAAGTCGAATTTGACAAGAGGTGAATATAACGTGAGGAAGTAATATTCATATCGCAAGCAGTAGTGGTAGCACTGCGACATGAGTACTGGCACAGACTTCCAGAAATAAAGGATAAAACAACTGAACTAATCCAGTATAAGAAATGTTTAGGTATACAACCTAAGCACAAAGGCAGAGAACAATCATCATCTGTGCGTCGAAATACGACTAGAAGGATTACGTGACAACGAAGCATGGTGCAAGGCGCATGGCAGATAGGCGACTGTTACACGGACGTAAATATAATGTTCAAATTACCATTTGCGGTATCGTAAAAATACTGAAATACAATACGAAACTGTACATAACATACAATATTTATCAAATAGTGCCAACAATAGCTATATTAGAAACATTTTCAGATCTGCTAGTATTTAGTATTTCAGAGGGAAATGAGAATGACTCTGCACTGGAGCAATCATCTGTACACTGCCAATGGTGGCTATGCAAAGTTGGGCTGTCGCTGCTAGAGACGTAATTCCAAATCCACATCCTAGAAAGCGAATTCCAGAATCCGATATTAATCCAACACCGCCGAGGCTGACATGAAGTAGAGTTTATCGACAACTCAGCTGTAAATACAAAGAGTACAGTACAGTGCAGAACTCATGCTGTAGACATCCAATAGGTGAACACTGGACGTCGTATTATTATATTAAGATTGTACCGATTAGGGTTACCTTCTGTTTGAGAAGTTGAATAATAATTTCTGTTGCTCTTCTCAGTCAGGCCTAAAATATAGCAACCCGTACAACACGTTTGTGCCACTGTACTGTATAACCGCCATCCTTATTTCAACAGGAAGCATATTTACTCATCATAAACATCGGCGTCTAATCTAAATACGTCGTCATAGTTCTACCTCGTCCCTTGGTTCTTCCAGTCAACATTGTTTAACAATTCTCTTTTTCAGCTTCCTTCCATGTCTCACAAACAAAAGCGCGCGCGCGCGTTTGTGTGTGTGCGTGCGTGCGTTCGCGCGCAGGTACCGCTTCAGCATTTGAACCATATGACCGATTTTTACGGTGCTCAATATCAACGCATTGCCATTAGACGCTACTATACATACTATCTTCATTTCTCACAATCAGTTAGAGTAATATGGTGGATACGCGGATTTTTTTTAGGTATAAGCGATATTAGCAACATTAGTCAGGGTCGTTCGAGATGTACGGTAGAGAAGCTAGGAAACAAATTTACATTTGTTTTACGTTTCGTGTAAATTAAAATATCAAAACCGAGGCCTTGTGGGAAAGCTCCTTTATATCCAGTCTGATGGCAATAATTGAAGAAGCTCTGGAGCTAGACACGTGACAACTGGTCAGCCAAGATCATAAATGTACCTGCACACTGTGTGCGTGGTACAATGGTAGAAAGGGCACGAGTTACAAACATGGTGACAATATGAGACTCTGAGGTTACTTGGGGCAAATTCAACGAAAGAAGGATCTATAATGAGAAATAAATTATTCACAAAAATAAAGCAACAAAGGTAATACCAGCCGATCTGTAAACTATAGATGCATGTATAAGTACAGAAAACAATACCAGTTTGCACAGACATTCTGTTACTCGCACATTACTCGAGCTCGTTAAAAACCGACCCTCCAGTCGGAAAGATCTGAAGTGTCCACACCGACACTGTCTCCAGAATGTTGCTGGTTTACTCGATTGACACTGAATATCTGTTGACTGTGCCGTCAAGGACCCAGAGTGTGTCAACCCAGTAGTTATAAACATGTAATGTATTAAAGTATGTGACAAATCTGTACTCTGCATATGAGCCTGTTACATTCGCAATATCTGTGTGTACGGACACCTGTGTAGGCCTGGATAAACTGACTTCAGAGTGCATTAACAGCAAACTTCAAGCTTGCCATTTAAATTCGTTTATTCAAAGACGACGCAGACAGTCTCATGTGTACAAAGATTATTTAGAAGGGAACGGGACGACGTACGGGATTTGAAAAGAGAATGTGAAAAATTTATAGTTCAACAACTTACGCCCTCATTTTCCTAAAGTACGTCAGAGAATAAAAGACCTGGAGAGACTCAGTTCTAGGCCCAAGGATAAGAAAGCCAAGCTACAGCACGCATGCCTTCGTCTGTATTTATACAGCAACGCATAAACACGTGCAGACAAAATTTACACTGCACGACTCTTGGTAATATTTAGAATTCTCTATCATTTAATCTGCCAACATTCGTTATCACTCCAAAGGAAAACATGCTTATGTGTATTTTTACACACACATTTTGAGAAAATCTTAAGTGCATCAAAAAATCTTTCATGCCAACTTTTAGTCTTGTAATGAACTGAATTTTACTATTACGTATGCTCCATTCACACATCTTACTGGTTTAAACGCGTCTATCAAAAGTTGAATTTGACTTTGTAGGAAACGTGAAGAGCTTTAAGATATTATCGAGGTGCTTTGAGGTCTTCCTAAGCTTGGTGTTGGACAGATGAATTATTCTCCTTCTCTGTACTGTGTCTGGGGCCAGCCCGGCGTCCTAGCCATAGACATGGGGGAGGATATAAAGCGGCTACGTTACTTTAATCCTGTCTAGTGCTGGAATCGTAGAATCTTGTTCTGCTGCCATTGGTTGAATCAGACGACACAAAGCTAAGCCAGCAGCGCAGTGCATCAACAATGTCGTCCTCACTCTGTGTGACTGTTGTAGCTCTCAAGTGATCAACTCTATCTCATTTTGATCAAATCTTACGCAAGTGTTACAACTGACAAATTCTGAATCTGTGGTACAGTGCCGGCGAGAGGAGAGATGCCGGTACAGATTACCAGGGCCTGGCTATCCGGAAGGGGACCCGGGTCCCGACAATTTTGCCCATGTTTTTTTTTTGTTAGTATTATTATTTGTCGGCTGTACAAATGAGCCCTTTCAGACCAAACCCAAGTTATGCTGAAACCGATAGTCAGCCTTTTCGATTTATTATAAAGAATTTTAGCTGGTCCGCAGTTGCTGGAGGGGTTGGGGGGGGGGAGAAAACATTTTTTCACCGGGTCTCGAACCCGCTGTCAGCGGCTGCCGTGGTATAGAGGCCAGTCGGAGCTGCAGCTCTGGCAAATCAACCTTTACATCTCTATACGCCGTAAAACAGCTGAGATGATGAGACTCATGGAAATGGCGCATTCTCAGAGCTGCCCATTTGTGATATCTGCATAGCGTCGCAATGGACCTGTTTTTCCCACACTGCTTCGGGCCCCCCTGCCATTAATTATTCCAGTGATGCTCAGTAGGCTACATCGGCGTCATGAGAGCATATGAGGTGAGAAGTAGTACAATTACACTCATTCTTAACCTCGACACTAAATGCAGGTAGGAAAGTGGTCAGCTTCACGGCCTAGCCATTTAACCTCCACGAAACAGAGCTCCCGCAAACCACTGAATATGAGGTTGGGTTGGTCCCAAAAACAATCTGGATGTTCTTTACAGGCATCTCTTGCCCCTACCGCGATTCGAACCCAGGATCTTCCAGCCCGTAGCCAAGTCACCATGCTGATTAAGTTAGCCCGATTTTGCTCTAATAATATCAGAGGATGACTACAATTGGTGACCCAAAACGATGAAGCTTTCATGGGCTATTCCAAAATAGGATGCTAGAAATGTTCTAGGGTGACAAAGAAAGTTGCAGTCCGAGGTTCGACTAGGTTCGAACTTTGTACAGCCTGTTTGATGTGAGGCACAGGGGATATGGAGTATCGCCAGTAGCAAAAACTCGCACAAGGCAGCCAATCAGACACGTACTGTGTGTTGCACTGTCGCTAGGCACCAGCTTTGTTTCGTTCTTTCCTTCAGTTTATTCTACAAAATAGGCTCTTTGGAGCAGCATCCAGTGCAATTATGTTAGATGAATGGCTCAATAAAACTAGACGGCTCTTTAATTTAACTTCAAAAAGTTATTTCAGCTTCTCGTCAATGCTGAGAGCCAAAGGGGTGCAACATTTAAATTAGATCAAACGATCTATCGCCTCGCTTGTTTCACTGCCTCTCAACAATGGAACGTACTCCACATGCATTTCTATAGCAAATATACTAGTACGCCCTTAGAATCAATTGGCCTGTTTAGCGTCGCTCTGTCAAGTTCTAGCGTTATTAAGCAACGCTAAATTTTTGTTGTAATTTGTATTATAGGTCATGATCTTCGATAGGAGAGTGTTTATGGCTAAAATTAACCAAGAGCACATACAGACTATTACTGTTATGTTTATGTATTATTATTATTATTAATTATAAAACCCGCAATAATGCATAATAATGTGAATATATATCATATATATCTCATAACTATTCAAGCATGACTCTCTATCATGAAGAAGAGCTATTAGTGAAACTTCAACTCAAGCACATCACACAATTTTCACAGTTTTGTAAAAAAGATAAATATAAAATTGGCCACCGTATATATACCAAGAACTGCACTATTATTAGACACAATGACCAACAACGTGTGGTAAACCTCCCACATGTTTCGGCTTTTCTCTGCCATCTTCAGTGAGGCATTCTACAAAGAAAAATACATTAATGCCTAGTTGTTAAAATACAAAATACTAAAATGGTTAAAATTTTATTAAAAGTATTGTGCAGAATAAATAAATAAATAAATCGTAATAGTTATTATCTGAATTGCAAACAAACATCTATTGGGAAAATTCTTCTTAGTTTTAAGGCGTATGTCCCTGTGACTCTTGTGGGGTGTGAATATCACTGACTAATGAATGCGCACAGCAGTCAATTAATCTACTAGTTTTTCTACACAGGTTCATTTCAGTTATCTTTATACCTTGTACTGAGGAACGATCCGTGTGCCCGGATATTTACCTAAAATATGTCATACTTATTTTTTGGGGGGTAAAACCCAACCTCTAGTACGCGCTGCGAATTCGTGTGAATGGTTTGGCGCTGAAACACGTTAAGAGCAACAAAACAATAAAGACAGATAGAAAGCAAGAAAGAAAGAAAGAATGAATGAATGAATGCATGGTTCAGAGTGCTCCATTAAGAGACCGTGGCCCGGCAAGGGCATCGCACCGGATGTGGTGTCCTCTTATAGCAGAAACCTGCTCCATGAGAACAAGTCGTTCAAACGTTGCTGGACCAGTCGTTGCCCCGCCAGAGGCTCCCGGGTTGTCGACCCGCAAATGTGAATGAAGAAGCACATCCGTGCGGGTGCCATTCATGGCGGCGAACACATCAATATGCTCTAAGGTAATCAAACTAGGTAAGTCATGCCATCAGACCTCAGAACAACAGCGCTGACAACACCCATGCAGAACTCTCACGGTTGGCAGTCAGAGAAGAACGAATACAGAGCAACTTGAATTTAACGACTTGTTGAGTTGTATACTAATTCATTTGCAAATAATAGTAACTTGACGGCTTCTTCTGAAAGGAAGTCAGTTTTGTCGAATTTAAATCAGAAAAATTGTGGGAGGAGCGAAAATGAAATTGAAGTGTCTCAAAATTTGCTTGAATACTGAGGAAAACTAAGAGAACCTACGCCATGTTGGGCTGGTCTCGAGACCTTCACGTACATACTGACTAATAGGCAGCATTGCGGCTTGCAAGAACCGTCCTACCTTCCTCTAATATTTGCCTGCCTTATTTATCGCTGATTTATTAATGTTTCGAATACACAGGCCGACACCACAACCCCTCTAGATTCAAGTCTCACCGATCCTGATTTTGAGACGAATGGGACAAGAAGTGGCTTGCCTCTCAGGCTGGCACCAGGCCTAAGTTTATATTATCCACGTCTTAAACAAGGTCAAAGCGTAAACTTATAAAATAAAGTACTCAACGGCTTAACTGCATGTTTTAATCAGCATTTAAATGTTCTATTAGTGTCGCCCCAGCGCACACGTGCACAACCTCTTTATTTAAATTTTAATCGCATTACTGCCCCCCCCCCCCAAACGCTTTCATATCCCTTATCGCTTCTCCTTCACTTTTCTACAGTCAAAAGTATTATGCATACACAGAACTTTGTGTGCATGTCGTGTTTCACTGAACATCATAAATACGACAAACATTCACCTTCAAACCGAGCTGCACTTCCCGATTTATGGCTGCGTGTGCAAAGAATGACTGCATGGTCCGTACCGTTTGCAGTTTTTCATTTAACAGCACTGTGAAACACCAAGTTTGCAACGCGTCAGTAACAGATGGATGAAATATGAGAAAGGGGCATTGGTGCATTCGTAAATGAGCGCTCAGTAGCTACAGTCCTTCAACACGTTTTCTTTCTCTGAAGATTAATTCTCACTAACGCCCACTTCACATCGCATTTGTTTATCAACTTCTCCTTTTCTACAAAAGTTTGTCTTTTACCACAAACAACAGAGCCGCGCAGCCTTCGGATTCCCAGAGATTCGCGAACTTCTCTTGTTAACGAACACTACTGCATTCAGAACACACCGCAGCCTGGCGTATAGCACTCACACTACGTACAGAAGTTCGAAATACGATTATAGGTCTAATCATATTTTTCGTGTCTTGTCTCAGTATTTTCAAGATAATGCTGGGATGGAACAATTAAACGCCTAACACTGCCTTAGATTTACATTCACCTTTTATAGGCCTAATCACCCAGACACTGTTGTTGCTGCTGTTGTTGTCGTTGTTGTTGGTGGTAGTGGTGGTGGTGGTGGTGGTGGTATTGGTGTTGGTGTTGGTGTTGGTGGTTGTTGCGGCGGTGGTGGTTAGTTGGCTTATTTAAAGGCGCTGTCAGTTACCATCCAGCGACTGTACAATCAGTCGGTAATAAACCAGAAATTATGTGGAATAAGACTTTTGTGGCTATTCTTTATACACCATCCAGGTATTTGCCTGGACTAAATGAAGAAAACCACGAAAAGCTTCAGGATAGCCGGACGGTGCACATAACTGCAAAACACGAAGTAGGCGTGCTAACCTGTCAAGGCTGACAGCCTGCAATCAAGTTACAGTTCGTAATGGTGTGGCTTAACACGATACAAATAATAGTGCCATTAGAACAACCAGAAGTGTGTGGTGATTTCGCAGGCCGGAGTCACAACTTCGAGATATGCGGTTCAATGGACTCAGCGACCGACCGGATGTGACAAGTGTCATTCACAGTACTCACTAACAACGCTGGAGGCAATTAAACGATGTCCCACACACACACACACACACACTCCAACGTCAGGCAGGCATGTTTCCAGAAACGCCTCGCTATTTCCTTAGCTCAGATTAATATAATGGTTCGTTACGTCGGCCCGGAAGAGAAGTCGTGCTAACAATTCAGGGACGATTTTTTTTTCGCTTTTCTAAGACCTAAATGCTGCCATCTTCCGGAGTCACTAAAATTTCCGGCGTCATAATCCATATGACAATAAAATCAAGAAATGTCAAAGGTGTATAATATAACCATGCCTTAAATTAGACAGTTTCAGTTGGTCCCCCATATACGGAGACAAGCTGCCCACCCTTTGCAATAGTTTACATGTAAAGCACTGTAGTGCAGTCACACTAATCGTTTCTTACGCAGAAATGCTTTGCCAAGAAATGACGACGTCTAATGATACTCACGCGTGTTAGCCCTAAGTTAGGCTTTGGTTTGTTAATTGTTTTTACTGTACACTCACTGTTCCACTAATCTTTCCTAATTCTGACTTCGGTCCAGAAATTCGTGCGACCAGCCACCTTAGACAAAACTCTTCTTACTATTACCGTCTTCTACTAAATGTTCCCGAAATTTGAAGTTGCTATTGCATGCTTATCGAAATTAAACATCTTACTGCAAATGTCACCAAAATGTCTGGGCTGCATGTGGAAACTGCGTATTTTTACATAAATTAATCACAAAAAGAAGGTTTGTAAAATGACTAGCCTTACCAACAGATAAATATGAAGAAATGTCTCTGAATACCAGACATAAGCTTGTTATTTGCCACTATACCACGTATTCCTGAATTACGGAATAATGAGAACGTTTAGACCCAGAACACGTTTACCCTTAATTCAGCCAATCCCTGCCGTATGACCTGACAAGCCACCCCTTTATATCCGTTATTCTCCCCGATGTATAACACAGCCAAGCGGATACAATAAGCGTATCTTGAAAGTAAAGGCTGCCTAGAGAGTAAGGATTTGCTTCTCGCAGGGTCAGGACAGCGTGCGATGGCGAAACATTTAATGTTCTAAAGCAGCGGAAACGTTTCAGAATTGAATAGCCCTGGGGCAGTCCTTTACGTCTGGCGGGGCACACGCGAATAAAACACCCTCGATGTAATAAGGAGAGACACACGGTCTGTCACATTATTCCTGCCCGAGAGCGGATGAAAATACCGCGACACTTCCCTTCGCGCCGGGCAATCATAACCTCAAAATTTCAACCCTTATCATATGACTAATAGATGGCACGTTCGCATGTAGAACGTGAGAGCAGGCAGATGTAATTCTACGCAGTAACATCTCCGCACATGCTTTACATATGTTGTACTCTGTACGTCTATATCGTAGCTCACTTCAGCTCTTAAAGTTCATACATGTTTGCGGAAACATAAATTATTTATCCTGTCTACGTTCAAGATCGCCATATTGAAGAATATTTCCTATTGAACTTACATCTTTTCATGAAAGATTTACATAATGTGTGGCATGTTTTTTGTAGGAACAATTTTTCTGAAACTTGACAGATTTAGGTTTCATCCTCGCGTGAGTTACGAACTACACGCGACAAATATGAACCAAGTAAAACCTGCACGATAGCTTTCAACATTGTGTTCAATTACCATACCACATCGCAATCTGTTAAGAGGTTTCGAAAATAAATCATGCGGACGAACGGGTACGATGTTTCTCCTACGCAGTAACCTATTTCGTTTCGCGAAACAAAGAATACATCAAAATAGCAGAGTATAAAATTTGCAGTAGCGCGTCACACAGTATTTCACCTAGGCATACACTCGCAGCTACAACGGCCAAACACTTATCGCCACGAGATTGTAGATTACGTGAACATTCAGCTTCTACTGTCAGTATGTAGGTTACTTAGCCACGCACAGTTTTTTTATACTACGGAATACACAGGAGAGCAGGGATGAAACTTTTAAGGTATCGCAAACAATACCCCTTTCTCTATGCCCAGTGATATAATGGGGAGAAATACAACGATATCAAATATGTATGCCTGCAGTTTCCTCGCGATGCTAACAATTCACCCAGGAGTACAATCATTTCAAATAAAAAAAACCGAACCAAAGAAGTAAACAAACTGAATAATAAACCTTCATATTTAACAGAAAAAAAGAGTAAATATAAGCACATCAAATGTACATATTTTATTCAAGCAATTAGTTATTTACAACAAAAGCAAGCCTGCACACACGATAAAGAAGAATAACGCGCACTGAATAGAGGAAACCTTCGTCTACCTCTGTGAAAAGTCTAATGGCCGGCCGTGCACGATACCTGGGCCACTCCCTCACAAATTGTTGTCATTTTTTGCTTTCACAGATTGTTAACATGTTTTGCCATTCTAATTTACAAGAAGATGGGGTTTCACTTTCCGCAGTAATTCATAGCCCCTTGTATTTAAAGTGCTACTGTTTTTTTTCTCGTGGGAAGTGGCGGTGGTGGTATACGCAGAGTCACGGGTGCGTGATCTGTGCCTTTGGCCCGGGTAGAGGTCAAGGCAGTAGCAGCGACGATCATACAAAGTTATAACGCGCTGCAACTGCAACAGATCTGTCGTCACATTATTGCTGCAACGCTCATTACTATAATTACTTCGACCTTCTCTATTCAAGGCATTTGCTAGTGATAAGCATCGCATGTTCGTCAAAGATATGAAACATAGCCAAGCCAACTCTCACAGACAGCGGATATATTAATCACCATCTTCAGTACTAGTTCTGGTATTCAGTTTGTAACGAACGAAAAGAGACAGTTAGGGCTAGACGAGTGCGATTCAGTGTTCGGTACTGACGCACGTTTGTCACTGCACCGCCACGTTGAAATTTGATCTTAACCTTGGAAAATTGTATGTAGTCAAACACAACTGTGTCACATGAGGTGTATTTAATGACTATATAATGGACAACTACATGTTTCGGCCTGCACTGGCCATCTTCAAGTTGTCTTAGGGGAACTGAATATGGCCAGTACAGGCCGAAACATGTAGTTGTCCATTATATAGTCATTAAATACACCTCATGTGACACAGTTGTGTTTGACTACATACAATTTTCCAAGTTTCGCACACACAACGGGGATGACACACTT
>Ga0123352_10010094_pt1 | contig 14813 bp, 8 predicted proteins | sample TergutLab28metaG_FD_89700 | JGI IMG/M metagenome (GOLD analysis project Ga0123352, IMG submission 89700) | Labiotermes labralis P1 segment gut microbial communities from Petit-Saut dam, French Guiana - Lab288 P1 | ecosystem: Host-associated > Arthropoda: Insects > Digestive system > Gut ... | reverse complement strand
TTTTATTTATTTTTTTCTTATTTTTCTTAATAATTTTTGTTTTTTTTTTTTTTTTAATTTTGATTTTTTTATTTTTTTTTTTTTTTTTTTAATATTTTGACTTTCTCTAGCAAGATGTATAAGTGGTACTTTTCTCTGTCACTTCGTAAAACATGTCAGGCACAGTGAAACTTCTTTTTTTTGTTCTGGACAGACTGCATTGATGTTCATATATATCAAGACAGAAGCATCAGCTGCTAGTGCATTCTAGTGTTTGACGCTATCCAACTCAGGAAAGATGTGACACGGGTATAGCCTGATGGGTAGCCACTGGCACATCCAAGACTGGACACAAAACTTACTACTCCGATCTGCGTGTAGGAGTTACCGTTCTGGATCACCAAAGCACCGCCACTGTCTCCCTGAAACATTATTACCAAAAATGTTAGTTTCTAAATGTTCTGTAAGTCTTATATGGATATACATATAGAGTCAGCTCCAAACTAATATGTGAGATGCATTCCTGGGCTGTGACTGTAACTCAAAAGTGTGTTGCTTTCACATGAATTTCTTCACTAAGTAATGTCAATGAGTGGGGTTGCATTGCAAGCCACAATATGAACAGTGCAATTTTATTGCTTTGCTGTGAATGTTATGCAGGGAAGTAACCAAAAAGAATGATTGAAATAAAGGAGCATGGATAATACTGTGGTGAGTGGAGGTGATGGAGTACTGAACTTCAGGAGGACTGTCTATGTCAGGAGATTATTCAGTTATTTTCATTCAAAAAGCAAGGAGAGATTTTCTACATTTCTGATATTATGGGGTTGGGACAGTTTTGTCCAAAGTTTCAGTTCCATCATTTTTCGCTTGTTTCTTAAAGAAGATGTTAAACTTGAGAAGTTTCACTGCTTGTCTTTTTTCCTTTAACCCTTGGATTATAGAGCAAAAAAAAAACTTCCTACTTTTACAGAACTGGGTATATTGTACCCATATTTTAAAAATTATTTTCTCAACTTTTTTTTTAAGGTTTGATTAATAGACTCAATTGTAGTTAAAACGTTGCTTTTATTCAGATTTCTCATTTTTCATGCAGTTATATGGAATGAAATACTTAAAATGTTTGAGGACAAGAAAATATATTTTAGAACATAAATGTGAATTAAATATGTCTCTAGTATGATTGTTCCTTGCAATTGTTGCATTTTATTTGAATTGTCCTGATAGAGTGGTCTTTGCACACCCATTCTGAGAACTGGCAACATTTTCAGTCTGTTTTTCTGTCCCTAACTGTTGGACAAATAGAGCACCTTCCATGGGTACAAAATGGTCCAGTTGGATTTAAAAAAGCATACCATATATAAATAGCAATGATGATTATTTTGTGTCAGTGGGACTTCAGTGAACAAATAGAAAAATTGTTAAGAATGTTACTCTATACCAGCGAGAATTGTTCAAGAAAATTCAACGCCTGTACCCAGTCAGTAAACGAAGTTGTAATACACAATAGGGCTGGAGTGTGTTTATTATTGATCTCAATTTTGAACACTGCCTTACTTGCTGATATGTTCTTAAACCAAATTGAGGCTCCCTTTAGTTTTAATATGGCTTCAGTATAAATTGTCTGAATCTAATCTGATACCAATGCTTCTTTATTATAGCAGTCTTTCTCTGGATCCTAAGTAGCAAGCCCAAACTCTTCATGTTTCTGCATTAATTCTTCATTTCAGAGCTTTCTTTTGCCATGGTTCATCAAAGCTGCCTTGTTCAGCCAGTACAGGAAACGAATCTGTCAGTTCTTTCATTTCTTTTCCCAACTCACAGCATTGAAAATCTTGAATGAAATGAAAGCATAACTTTTCTCAAAATCCAGTGTTGTAGGATCGAGAAATTTGAGCCCATGCTTCAGCCCTGATATTTCTACAACCTGTTTGATATTGACAGATTTAAAAAATTCCTTCACAGTGAATTTGTTTTTGTCATCAGTCACTTGCATACATTTGGCAATTGACTTTCAGACATAAAAGGTCTTAAATGTAGCAATTAATACACCTTTCCATTGGCTGGAGAAGTGCCATCACATTGGGAGGAAAAAGAGTAAGGTTTATGTGTTTGGTTATTGTCTTAGTCAGTCAAGGATGTCACTTATCCAACATAACCAAGATCTTGGAGTCGATATTTTCAGTCATGCAACATGATTTTAGTTCACACTGCATTTCAGTTTTGAGTCATTCAATTAACATTTGGCCTGATACCCATGATGTCTAAGTATATGACCCCTACACAGGAAGCAGAAATTTGAGGAATACCCTCAATGATCAAATTCTCAGCAGGTAAATGACAGCTTGCTTCAAGTAAAAATTTTCTTTAACATTGCCACTTGGCATAATATTGTTGTATGTTCCTTTGCCATTGTGAATCCTGGGGCCATTTCCTTTTCCTTCTCCATGTATGTTCCCACAGGCACACTCTTCCAGGCAAACCAGTATCACTTATGCTGAACAGCTACCATTTTTAACCACTTCTTATAATATTCCAGGAAGTTGTTTTGCAGTCATGACATCAGAACCAGCCAATTATCTGTTGAGTGTGATGAAGTTGCTGCCAACATTTTAACCTGTACTTGCTCTGAATTCTAGAGAGACTACACGTGGGATTTGTATCTTAAAGCCTTGAAATGGATTTAAAGCATTGCATTTACAGCCAAAGAGGTTTCCAAATGAATTTTTCTCCATCTGCTGCTCAGTCTGAGTTAATCCAATTGTTCTCCATGCACCCCATCATCATATAATTGGTGCTATCATAACTTGCTTTAATGTTTGCAGCTTCTGCATAAGATGGTATGCAGCACTGCTTCATTTAAGCTGGTAAAAAGGTAATGCAATCCCATTACAGGCCAGGAGGTTGAGGATCCTAGATTTCCAGACTATCGGCACATGAAGGTGGTAAACTCATCAGCCCTATGCACTGGCTGCCTTTACCCCCCCAGGAAATATTCCTGGTACTCATTCCTGTTAGAGGCTGAGTCGACCTCAGAGCCTTAGTGCGGCCAGTTTAAGCTGGTAACGCAGACAGTATTGCATGTTCATACACCATTCTCATATGTATTTTCTTTTTTCTTTCTGTTTCTTTTTGATTTTATCACTTCTGTACATTTTTTACTTCGACCAATAATGGTGTTGCCAACTCACTTGTGACCCTTACATGATTCCAGGATCAACTGACAAACACAAAGTGTGTCTATTGCAGCACATTCCCAACATTGGCTGCGCTGCGCAGTAGGACACATGCAGATTAGACTCACCTCAACATTCCCAGAGCATACCACTGCAATGTAGAAATTCTGTCAACATCGACCTTCCATGCATGCAACAGTGTGGAAGAGATTTAACTGCCATGCAGTATTTTTGGTCGAATATCATACATCAAATTGTACTCTGATAGCTAGGAGTTGGCCTGAACAAGTATGTGTGAGCACTGGTTGCTGCTGCTCCAGCTTCACATTTTGAGTGACATGAACAGTAGCCAGCACCTATTTTTTAAATGCTTATCCTGGACACTTTGCTGAAAGGACTAAAGAAAAACACACTAGTCTGCAAATGACATACATTCTCTTGAGATATGATAAAGAAACATTGCACTTTTAAGTGTATGCTTGATGCATGAAGCCAATATGCCCAGTAGGAACAAATGCAGCCAAATGTGTTGCAAAATTACGTACTATGAATGCAGTATTGATTCTTTTTGCACTCCACAGCATGACTCATTTTCAGATACTTGCAAAGTTTGGTCTCTCTGTAAAGATGATGGAGAAGCTGATAGTTGCTCAGTTAGTCACATCCCCACATTATTAGGACCTTAAGATATCGTTACATTTTTCACAAGAAAGTGTGAGGTTGGTCATTTATTGCTAGTATACCAACCACAGAGGTTATTTAACATAAAATAAGATGTGCTGCAGTTAAAGTTTAAACATCTGTGTAAAGGTCAACTCAGTAAGAAGGGAAGTTACATTTATATTCTGCAGCCAGCATTCCAAGATTTCATTCTCCACAAATACATGAATTAAATCATCATTAGACAACATTATAAGAACCCACACAAGCGACCTGGGGCTGTGCACGTAGCATGCACATACGGTTTGGACAGGGAAACTGTATGAGAAAGGCTGCATATAGGTGAAGGGAAAATATTCTATGGCATGAATTGGTGATGCTTGTTAGGTTGTCACAGCTTTCATCATAATGGTCCAATATGATGTGTTATGCAGCTATTATCATATTGGTCTCTTCCTGATGAAGACAGCGATCCGTGATGTATTCATGTGTCTATGTGCATACATAACACATAAATAAATAAATATATATATATATATATATACACACACACACACACATATACACACAGTTTAATTTGCATCATCCATAACATTGGTCCCTAATGATCTAGGCAGTGATTTTTCAAAACCTCATAGCAACATTGGCTTTATGTATGCATGACACATTAAATGTTGAAAGTTGCGAAATTAATTCTTCTCTACATTAAACACTGGATGTAACTTACATTGCAAGTGCTCCTGCCTCCTGCACCACTGGCACAGATAGTATAAGACTGGATAATGTTACCATAGTATGATGAACACTCAGCGTTGCTTATGATTGGCAAATCAACATAATTCAGAGTTGGACTGACACTACCACCTATAAAGAGAATGGTGTAGTTAGTTTACTTTAGTTTAGTTTGGTTTAGTTTAGTTTAGTTTAGTTTTAGTCTGAGTTTAGTTTTGTGTGCCAGTCACAAAATTTCTCTTAACAAAGTGGACACTGCTGACACAAAGTGCTCATTCACACAGGCTTCTACATTTCAGCTGTTTCAATCTATTGTGTAAATCTTTCAGTATTATTTTGCATTCAGTAAATAGGCATTTTCTGATAGAGGCACCCTGTTGAACAAAATTTATATTGGAATATTTTAAATTGTGCTGCTGTTAACGCTACAGTGTCAGTTGTTGTATTTTAAATTTTTAGTCACTGTAACTACCAGTAAATGTAACAGATGTACACATGCTTATGTAGTGCTCTATTTCCAGGCAGCCGTAGCAGCTGCTATTTCGCATTGTCACAGAATCATTCTATCAAAATCAAACCTCTGTTTCTAAAAATTAATCACAAATTTAACTCTTTTTCTCAGCAGTTAAAATTAAAACTACCTACTTCCATCATATAATTACATTGAAACTACATTGATATGCTGCACAAAATAATTGAATACATACAAGACTGATAGGATTAGCAATTGCAGAATTTTAAAAGTGACTGGTGTTATCATGAAGGGTCATTTATGGGTTCACTTAAGAGTTACTGTTACACTCGTCGAACAATCATTTAAAATTCAGGTGGTCACAGTAACCAAATAATCATGAGCCAGTGCATAGAGTAATTTGAATTATACGATACCACTACAAGCATTTCATTTTTTAATGTCCTGAAAGGAATATAGTAATTCCATTAACTGAAACATGGCTGTGCCACAACACGCCACTTCTAGTAAATTTCTGTCGTTAGTTTAAGAATTTCTACATCAAGTACATATTTTAAATAACTCATTCATACCCTTCCCACTTTCATTCCTTTGTGAAAGTGGCACAAAGTGTTTTAAAATACAGTGTACATGATAAGATCCCATTGGGCTGACAGCCACATCAGGAGTGTGCAGACCAACACAGTGTCTGTCAAGAATTCTAGTATGACTTACCACCAAGACTGCCAAAATTATATTTAAAGCCAGAGCACATAGTTGGGTGCATGCTGAGGGGGTCAGTGCCTTGAGTCAGATAATTGCAGTGCTTGGAATTTTGTTCTCACTGAACAAGTTTCCTGGGCTGCCAAGGTTGAATGTAGTGTGAAGCCTTCATCCCTACTGAAGTTGTTTGGATGTAAATGGATCTATGCAGTCTCCTTCACAGTGCAATCCATGCAACTTATTGTTTATCTAGTCTGCATGTACTGTTGAAGTTCTGTCTTGTAACCGTGACATGATGACTATGCTATATCAAGGTGGTGCACGTGTTTCTGGCATGTTGTCTTGACTGTCCTAATATATGCTCTACCACTTTCACATGGGATGCAGTTTATGCCAAGGTTTCTGGCCTAGGCATCCTTGATCACTCTGATCATGTGGATGTTTTTCTTAACTCGAACGTGGACAGTCTTGGTGCCATTGTTAGCATGCAGCCTGCCGATCTTCTTGAGTTTCGATACTGTTATGGTAGTAAGGCAGCTATGCTTGTGGGTTCTTACTGTGTACCTGTGACTTGTTTCAGTGGACAAGGCCTCCTCAATATCCTCATGACCACAAACAATTTTCTCCTGACATCGAACACTTACAGGATCATGAGGTCTGAACTGTTTGATCCTGAAGTTGAAGGCACTAGGATGCTTTGAAATGTTAGTAATTGTTAACAGTCAACACAGCAAATATTCCAGATGACTTGAGGAATCAGCAACACTGCTGTAAGTACCTCAGACCTTGCAAGTTTAAATTTTATGACCAGGACTCCCCACAGTCTTTCCTGTGCTCGTGACACCAAAATATTTTACCTGCTCTGACACAGCTTTTCAAATGCAATGAGAGCAAAGGGCTCATACACGAATTGCATTTAAAAGGTGTCCCTGTTGGATTTCAAATTATGTACTTCTGTGTAACTTCAATTAGATCCAAATGACACTAACCATATAATAATAATTTTTTATCTGTGCTGTACGAATAGAATTGGTCAACACACTTACCCTCTGATGTCAAGCCATACCCGCTAACAAGGGCAGTTACACCCACGTATGTATTAGAAGAGTCTGTTGGCAGTGCTACAGGCTGGATGTTACCTGAAACAATAAAGACATATGTCTTAATGCAAAAAATGTGAAAGGAATTCTCTTATGTGTCACTCATTTACGCCATCATAATGTAACATTAAGTGCAAATTCAAGAAATTCTTGCAGCTTGTAGCCCCTGTCTTTACTTTCTCTCAGCTCTTGCTAATTGCATATGGAAGTCAATTCATTCTACTTTTGTATTTTCCATTCTATTGTATTATTTATGGGAGTTTGATGTAATTGAACTGTTGCATACAATGCTTAACTGACCCATTGTATTTCATTTGAAATCCTTCATTAGGGGTCATAAGTTGAGGACCACAACTAATTGCATATTTTAATTGTCATCTTAGGCCACCAATCAAAATGGTATATAATACTTATAATGTTTAAAGTACTGCAGATGAAGCACATAGTGTGAACAGGAGGAAATTTGTAGTTTTTGATCAAAGTCTAGTTAATACAAATGAAAAATAAATCCATCCTAATTTTTCAAAACATAGAAAAGTCAGTATTTACTACTAATATAAAACATATATTGAATACAGCTAATTTCCACACACACACACACATACAAGAATCTTATACCATTCAGGAGGTTAGGATGTTAAAAATTAGCTTGGAGAGAATACAGGTGACATGGAAGAGAGAAAACATTGAATAATGCCATTCAAGAATGCACAAAGTTTCCAAAAATCTAGTAGGCACCTTAAAATTGTAGACAGCAGTTATGTGACATGCAGCAAGTTCCTCACTGAGGACCCACCAATATCAAGGCACTGCTGCACAAAATATAGTCCCCCAGGCGACCTGCCACCAATGATTTGTGCACCCCTACTGCTGTTGAAAATTATTTTCAAGCACAATAGTATGCACCTTAGGCTTCAAGTACATACAACAGAAACAAAGAGAAGGTGTTCAGCACCAGACAACAGGTTTTAATTCAGAAGATACAGAATTGTGCTGAATTTTCTGCTCACAGATGCTCATTTTCACTCAAAAATTATGAAAAGCGGCCGCCCCCCACATGGTTAATAGTGGGCCCCGTCTGCTGACCACCCTTTGTTATGATCACTTTATCATTGTGGGTAACAGAATCTATCATATGGGTGTCTACTCCTAAGATGTGCAGAAGCCTCAGTGTTGACCATGGATAACATGTGGCCGCACTACACACACACAACAACTGTAGAGGAAACTTGTGCTGGATACTCACTAGTATATGTGACAGGATTTGGAAGGCGGAGGACTGCAATGTCATTTGCTAGAGTTGAGAAGTCGTAACCACTGTTTACAGTCTTGTCTGTTGTCAAAATACTAACGCCACCACTTCCATTCCATTGCAGACGACCCAAGGTGACTTGGTATGATGAGCTGCAAATGGAACACAGGTATCTTTTCAGTTCACATAGCCACTGCAGATGTGTCACTGTTTCCTTAAATAATAGTACATTCTTATAACCTGTAATTAATAGTGCCCTATTCCTTTTATTTATTTATTTATGAAAGAAACCTACTACATACTTTAAAACCTACACACAAATACATTACCTCAGTAACTAAAACAATACCTGTATCTTTATTGTAAATGGTAGATAGTTCTTTTCCACATATTCTTTTTCTAGTGCTGTTAAATTAATGAAAGGGGAAAGAACAGTAGATAACACAAGTCAAAAGAGATGTAACAATTCACAGCAATCATTCAAGAATTTTGAATACAGTTTGCAAACATGCAGTGTTTTGTGTTGTCTTCACATGAGTTTTCAAAGCCACAGAAAATTTCCATGACTCCACTAAATAATTACACTTCTATTGTACAGAGGACTGAGTATTGCAGTCAAGTGAGTGACTTCATAGAGACTGGCTCCACAGTCAAGTGTATCATGTTTTCTGTCAAATCCTCCAGACATATACATGCCATTACCTTAAATTAGGCCATGACCACTTTGTTCTCCAGCCTTATGATTCATATTGCTCTAGTCATCCTATCACTTTTTACTGTATCGTCTGAACAAATGACAGTGTTGTTAAGTAAGTCATACACAAACATAAGATTACACTTTCAAATACAAAATTAACTTTTTTCATATCTATGTTTCTTTGACGTTAATACCAATAACTTTTCTTCTCAAAATCACCGTCTCCTTTTCTTGAAATTTCTATCTCAATTTCCATTTCAGGCGAATCAATATTAACACTTAACGGACTGGGTAAACTGTGAAAGTTGTATTTGCTACTACATCTACAGTAGTCTTGGGATAAATATAGTCTGTCTTGTCACAACATACTTTCCTTTGTGATGAAGGCTGCCAAGCCATGAAACTGAGACTGAATTAAATAATTCTTTAACAAACATAGCTTAACATTTACATATTTGCAAAATTGCCTCTAAACAAAGTGCGCAGAACAAATATTATGTACTATTAGAAACCCTACTTTTGAGAATAAAGCTGGATGGTCCTTGTCACATGACAGTTCATACTGACCCCTGGGCACAATGTGCAGCAGTGAGCACATAGTATGGGTTGAGGAGGCTGCAACCACAGAAAGTACTACCATCTATAAGAAGGGCACCCTGATGTGGGAACTGGCCTTCTATTGCTGGATAGCCATTGATTATCTTTGGTGCCTGAACCTTTGGTGCTCCCTCTGAAGTTCAAACAAAAGTACTGGTATCAATTTCTCTAACCACAAAATGTTCTAATACTCTCACATATAGAATACTGCATAATTCATAGAAGGCTTGGAGTAATCATAAGAGGTTACAAGGACTCTTTTGAAATCCATATTGAATCAGAAGTGAACAGGTGCACACCCAGAACTTTTATTGGTAGATGGGAGGACTGACCCTGAGGCTATACATAATGTATGTTCAGTTTTAAAAATTAAGTTATAAAAATCATGTCATGAGTATAATTGTAACATAACACTGCAGCTGCAATTGTGTACACACAAATATAGCTACATGTTTTATGACTCACTCCCCTAATTTAAGTCATGAGCTCTAATCTTGTTTGTTTTTTATTCGTCTAACACATACTGGGCCAGGATAGCTCAATCGATATAGCGACTCGCTACGGGTTGGACGGTCCGGTGATCGAATCCCGGTGGGGGTGAGATTTTCTGCACCTGTCAAGACCCAAGACCAGCCCCGGGGGGGGGGGGCCACCCAGCCTCCTGTACAATAGGGGGTAAAGCGAGTGGGGCGTGCCGTTGACCACCCACCCCAATCTAGTGCTGAGGTAAAAGAAAGAGTAGAGTTATTCCTCTACTCTCCCTTTGGGCCTTCGTGGAATGTTCTAGTGTGAACTTTACCTTATACCTAACTCATACCAAGTCTTTTTTTTAATATTTAAAAATCCGAATGTACTAGTCATCAGCCAATTTCAGTGGTTGGGTTTAACTAAAGGGTAAATCATGTAAGACGTTTGATAGCATCACGTCTACAAAAACTGTGTTTTTTTAAATTTCAATATTTTATGGGGGGGGGGGCTGCAGCATGTAAGCACCCCCCCCCCCTGGATGAGCCTCATTCATCTTCACTGGTTCAAGCTGACCAGAATGATTGTGCTTGACGACTGACTGAGAAGTTGTTCCAATGCAATATGTTCTGCCTGTCAAACATACACAGTTACACATAAGGCAGGATAGCTCATTTGGTGTAGTGAATGGGCTACTGGCTGGACAACTGCGGAATAGTGGTTTGTTTCCTGGCAGGTATTTCCTCTTCTCCAGAAAGTGCAGACTGGCTGTGGGGCCCACGCAGCCTCCTGTACAATGCATAACAGGGACTCTTTCTCTGGCATTATGTGATTAGGGTATGCATCTGACCACTTGGCTCCAGTGGAGGTAAAGCATGCATACAGCTAGATGCCCCAGTCTCCCACATGTCATCATTATGTTCACAGGAACACCTTTGTTTGCTGTTCACACAGTTACATAAACTGCTTAAGTTTTGTATGTTGAACAAGATTTACAAGTTCCAAGGCGTGAAAAGTGAGACATCACAAGTCTATGTTCTGTAACTGTCTGCAAATACCCTTTCCCCCCTAAGGGCCTAAAAATATTAGGAACTCCAGCACAGATACGTTTTTAAACTAGTGAGGTGTGTTATTTTCTTGGAATGTATGCAACCTCCCCATAACGAACTATTTATTGCTTGTTAAATATTGATATCATATGAATTTAAGAACTGAGACCAAGTATGATTTTCTGTTTGTGACACAGTAGATGGAAATGTCTTAAAATCTTAAATCAAGGGTTTCTAAATTGAGGCAGTTCTGACACTTCTACTGGTACTATAAAGTTATTTCCCTGTTGACACCTTGAACAAATTTTGGATATGTAAAATAAACGTAAGTATAGTAGGTTTCACTCCCTACAAACACTTACCAATGAGAGGCATATAGACATTCAGTGGTGTAGGACCATTTGGAAACTTTTTTCCAGGGGCAGCCTGGTGAAAATAAAATGAATATCAAATAGAATTGTTTAGCACTACCAATATTTTTTGTTTGTCCTTCAAATTATCCAGTCCTCCAAAGCCTGTCTGACATCTGCTTGAAACTAGTAGAATAACTTGTCTTTGATGCAATTTTATTTAAACAATTACGACAGAACACAGTGGTAAATTTTCATGTTTATTGTAATAACATTCCATTATTATGGCGCACTGAACAGTCTAGCATTGCTAGGTGCAAAACCTAAGCTGTGATATCATGTTGTGCTAGCTGGTGTAAGTGTACCAACATTTCTGAATATGCTGCTACCTCTGTGTTCAAGGTAGATGATACAGCCCCGTGACGGAGGCAGAAACTTAACTAGACTACATGGTGTTACACCCCACCAGATGGCAGTTTTCACAGGCACTGCTCTAAGAACCTGAAGTCTCCCTTAATCTATCAGAACTTGAAATACACCACCTAAATTCATTGTATACTGATACATATCTTACATTCAAGCCCTGTATATGGAATGTTTTAGTGCGTCAGAAGCACTAAAAATCCCTAATCACTAAAAATCACTCTATATTTTAAGTGTTATTTGGAAGTTGCAGTACCATATTAATTCTTGCCTTAGTTTTGTGACTGAACATAAAAGTAATTTGATCCAATTATAAAACACTGGCACAAGTTTGCTACTCATGCCATACTGTCCACTACCTCCAGTGATATGGATACTGTCATAAGAAGGGCTACATTTCTTGAGTGAAAACACAAAATGGTCAAACACAGATCTGAAAGCATTGAATGTCAGGTGTGACATTCTGTGTGACATCAATATGATTTTTTGTTATGTATTTAGTGCAATGAAGACAGTGAGTTTGGTTTCAAAAGTTTCAGTGCTAAGGAATTATTGCCCAGAATAAACTAGTTTTTGTTACTGATGTACTTCAGTTCTCTTATCACATGTCACTTGTCTTCATTGTTATCAGTGTACTGACAAGTCACTTCTGTTCTTAATTCTGCATGTTCTGAACCACATACGTTCATAATTCAATTGTTAATTCAAATATTACAGTAGTAGAGATCTGTATTTTAAAGTTATTTACCTGTACAGCTGCAACAAGAAGACCAAGGATGACCACTACTGACTTCATGGTGTATGAGAGTTCAGTGACACTGGCTGCACACAGAGGCTGTTTGAAGGTATTTATATGTACTGCATTATGAAATCTTCAACTTACCTGCATGTGGCTTTATCATTTCAAAAGAAAGATTAGGTTAAAAACACAGACACCATTCATCACAAACCTGTCAGTAAGCATTATTAAGATTCTGGGAAAACAGAAAAGTTGCATCATACAAGAGTGATAATATGTCACTGAAGTAGGCCTGGAGTAAGATAGCCCTTTCCCCTAAATGACCATATTTGTTAAGTGCTTGATTTTTAGTACAGCTTTATTTCTTGGGACTCATCATGAGAATTCAAAGAAGAATGTTCAATAAAATACAATTCATTGACATTTAAATAGGTTGGATTATTTGATACATACAAAAAGTACCAATTTTAGGCAGCTGGGGTGCGAAGTTAACCACCTAATTCCATCTAGTGCCAAGGTTAAGAATGAGTGGAGCTATACCTCTACACCTCCTGCATGCCTTCATGGCGTTAACAGGGAAAAAGTTTACTTTTTATCTCTTACCAATTTTAAATGACAGTAAAATATTCACCATTCTTATATGGAAAGGAGAACACAAATTGTGGTCATGACATGTCACTTTCTGAGCAGCTGTTATAATCTGCAATATAACTAATAATTTCTGTGTTAATTGAAGGATTTTTTATAACTAACCAAGTAACAGCACAAAATTATTTTCAAACTTGTTTTTCATCTATGAGACACCTTACATAAGGCAAAGGTAATATCAGGGATTAATCAACAACTTTACCTTTAAACCACTTTTGTTACGTTGTATTCTGAACACCCAGTGCTGGGAGCAGTCTTGCTAATATGTCTGGCATTCTGCAGGCTGCTGCTGCTGCTGCCTAACACTAAACAGTATGGTCACCATAAAATTGATAATCACCTTTTAATTCTCTTGTCTCACTTAGTATCTGCCTACCTACATCAGGGAGAATAAGGGTATGTACCAGGGAATCCAGCAGCTCGTGAAAAACCTTTCATATGTGATACCACCTCATTTCTTATTTTTGCTCACATCTTGCAGGTGATCAAACATAAAACAGTTGATGGTGTACAACATTTTAAATTTGTATATAGTAGCACATCTCTAGCCACGAAGGGGATACTCTGGATATCCTGATACTCCAGCACTTGAGGAAAATAATAATACATATAATACATTCCATAAAACTGAAGAAATCATCAGGTTAGGATGAAGTAACAAATCAAATATTAAAAGCATGTACAACTCTCAGTAGTCACCCATTCAGCTACATTTATAATCACTCACTATATACAGGTATTTTTCCTGTTGGTCTTAAAATTGCACTTTACAAGAAAGGAGACAAACCAGTATGACAAATTACAGGCCTCTATTTTTATTAATGGTTTTTCCATTTTACTCAAGAAAGCTATGCAAAACACCTGCATACAAACAACATACTGATCACTGAACAGTATGGTTTTAGGAAAGGAATACCAACTGAAAATGCTGCCTTCACACTAACAGCTTGTGTCTTGAAATCTATTAACAAAAAAAAAAAAATGCATGTGGGAGGAATTTTCTGTGATTTGGCAAAGGCTTTTGATTATGTGGATCATGAAGTTTTGTTAGTTCAGTTATAATTCTATGGAATGTGAGATGTAGCTGAAGACTGGTTCAGATGCTATGGAAGAAACAGAAGACAGAAAGTTGAAGTAACATCACCTAATTCAACTAAAAATATTTTCCCTGACTGGGGTACATTGAAACAAGGAATTCCCCAACGATAAATTCTAGTGTCCATGTTGTTCATAATACATAGAAATGACCTTCCCCTGAGAATAAATTTTATATCAGAATCAGTATTATTTGCTGGGGATAGTAGTGTTGTAATTTGAAGCAGAAATGTTTCTGTTCAGTGTCAAATTTAGTTCTCTCTTGCAAGATTAAATGGCTTGCTCTTAATAATTTAGTTCTAAACGAATATAATGAAATTAATAACTCAGAATTCACCATATTTTACATTAAGTATTGGTTATAAAGAGAAGTACATAGAAGAAACAAATAATATAGAATTTCTTGGTCCTGAAATTGACAACCATATAAAATGGAAGAACCATATTAAACAGGGGATTTCTAAGTTAAGTGGAGCAGGTTATGCAGTTAGGTCAGTGGTCCATGTTAGTAATGTACACTTTCAAATCAATTTACAATACATGCTTTCATTCTGTTACAAAATATGGAATAATTTTGGGGGGTAATTCTTCCTACAGTGTGAATTATTTCACTTTACAAATGAAAATTGTCAGAATTATGGCTCATGCACAACCCGGGACTTCATGTAGAAGTCTAT
>Ga0123352_10010092_pt1 | contig 14814 bp, 7 predicted proteins | sample TergutLab28metaG_FD_89700 | JGI IMG/M metagenome (GOLD analysis project Ga0123352, IMG submission 89700) | Labiotermes labralis P1 segment gut microbial communities from Petit-Saut dam, French Guiana - Lab288 P1 | ecosystem: Host-associated > Arthropoda: Insects > Digestive system > Gut ... | reverse complement strand
TTAACGTATATAAACCCTTTCAAGACTGAAATTAATCTACAGTTAAAATAAAGAGTTGTTTCGCAGCTCACAAAGAACAGAGAGTGCTGCCATCTGAAGGACAGATTGGTGAACAGTGTTTGCGGGAAAATTGTTTGGGAAACGTACGGATGCACGGTATAAACAAAATGTAAATTTTTTGTGTTAAACCGGGTGGTACATAAAAAACCCACTAGGCTTTATATAGTTAATTAAGGTACTTGTATTACCCATACATCACGAAAATAACGTAGAGAAATGTAAGAAATAAATTGGTGTAAATAACGAAGTAGGTAAACATCGTATGGCATGTCTTACATACCAGCATGAAGCCTCTTAGAACTTCAATTAGAAGTGTTTGCCGTAATGAACACGATTATCGAGCTTGGAGCATAAAATCTGCAGAGAATTCAATTTCTGCGCCAGTGCAAAATCTTTTTCTTTTTTTTTTGCCCATAGAAACCTACTTCTGCAAAAACACCTAAACTCAGTAAGCTGTATCTTTCTTGAAAAACAGTTGCGTGTATATTTCATGTGACAAGTGCCGATTGCCGAACTTGATACAGGGACTTGCCAGGGACTGGACGGTCCGAGGATCGAATTCCGGTGTAGGCGAGATTTTCCGCACCCGTCCAGAGCGGCCCTGAACCCCACCCATCCTTCTATACAATGGGTGCCGGGTTATTTCCGGGGGTAAAGCGGCCGGGATGTGGCGTTGACCACTCGTCCCATCTGACGCCGAGGTTAGAGAAAGAACAGACCTATACCTCTATTACTTCGTGGACTGTTCTAGGTTGAACTTTACCTTACCTTTACCTCCTGTCGACTCGTTTATCTTATGAATTAGCCCACTCAGCAGACAGCTCACTAGCTCAGTGGAGTAGCAGTGCGAAGTGGCTAACAATAGTTGCCAGATAAAATAAGGGACCTCTGCGAGTATAGTGACCTTGACAGAATAACAGTGTGGCTTCAGCGGGATCGGCTATAAATATCTTCGGCAAATAATAGCGACTCGGACCTACATTTCACTGTCGTTTATTGTTATGTGTATCGGGTCTCTTACCAAACTACTAACCAACTCTGATGGCTAATACACGTGACGACGGAATGGCAGGCTGTGACTCTTTGTACGTACATACGGAACACTTTGAACATGGTGACAGCGAAGGACGCTACAAGGGCCGCTAGTTGTCATTTTATTCAAGACACCGATGGTCACTGCAACAATCTCGCATCAACAGGTTCGTCACGGATTGACTATTCGGCCACCTGCTTACACAGTTAAATAAAAGATTTCTAGAATTTGGTAGAAAGCTGGTCCATCATCCATTGCAAGGTGGATGACCAAATGGAGAACTGAAAAGGATACAAATTGTATTCAAGTTGTGTACTGCTTATTTTTTTAAAGAGTACTCTGAAAATTGTCATTTTTATCCTACATTCTTACTTTTAGACCTAATTTACTGTGAATAGAGACTCGTTTCTTTTTTTCCTTTCTCCTCGTCCTTCGTTCGACGCAGTCTCGCTGACGAAGACAAAACCATGCAGTCTGATAAAAATTTTCCGACTTTATAGGAACCTGCTGCCTCCATTTTCTGTCTACATGTATCATTACATGCCAACCTTCATCGGAAAATATTTGATACGGGAGTCACAGGATTTATACACAAACGCTTAAACGCACCATCGTATAGTGGCACTCTTCTTACAATAGATCGGTTTGTAGAAAAGTGTAAAATTTTTATTTGAGCCCACGTGAAGTGAAATATTACAGTGGCCCATGAAGAGAAGTTAAATCGGTCTCTCATTACACATTTTTTTTTCTATATTTACGACGGGGTGCTTATAAGTCCTCAGCCCGACCAGGAAGTAAACAAGCTACAGCGACCAAACTCGGGATTTATTCAACATACTACCCACGAAGCTCAATACACTTCTTAGCCCGTTGCCCTAACTTTCGCAAGCCACTCAAAAAAAATGAGAAGATTTTTCCGTCTAACCAGGTCTCCGCGGCAGCAATGACCTCCGCGTCGGACGAAAAAAATGGCTAACTTTCAATTTTTTTTTTAGTCCGGGTGGTAGGAACAGGTGGTAGTCCGACGGGGCCAGATCTGGAGAATGGGGTGGGTGATCAAGACACTGGAAGCCCAGGTAGGCCAGTTTCTCCTGGCTTGCAAGTGCCTTGTGAGCCGGGGCACTGTCGTGCAACAAGACCCCCTTGGTGACATTCCCACGGCGTTTTTCCTTAAAAAATGTCCTTCAGTTGCACCAGCACAGATGAGTAGTACTCCGCGTTGATAGTTTGGCCCTTTGGAAGATAATCAATGAGGAGGATGCCGTCTTGATCCCAAAAAATAGAGGTGAGAACTTTTCCAAAGGATTTTTACACTCGGAATTTTCTGGGGCGTAGTGAGCCGCTATGCCGCCACTCCATAGTGTGTTGCTTTGTCTCCGGGTCATAGTGATATAACCAGGTTTCGTCCATGGTCACCAATCGCGACAGGAAATCATTTGGATCGCATCGAAAAATTCCAAAATTTGATCAGACGACTTGCACCGTTGACGTTTTTGATCCGCGTTTTGGCATTTCGGGACCCACTTCGCGGAGATCTTCCGCATGTCCAGGTCTTCATGAATGATGGACCCAATCCGCTCACGTGAGATTCCCAGTTGCTCGCCTATTAATTTAGTCGAAATCTGGCCGTCTTCCAAGATTAGCTCGTGAATTTGATCAATAATCTCCGGGATGGTTACTGTTTTGGGTCGTCCAGGACGACGCTCATCACAGGTGGAAAAATCACCACATTTAAACTGGGCCACCTAATTTTTGACGGTGGCATACGATGGTGCATATTCCCCTAATATTTCTATCAGAGTGGCGTGAATTTCCTTCGGCGCCTTGCCTTGCAAGGAAAAAAACTTGATGACAGCTCGCGTCTCCATGTTGTTGAAATCGCGCGCGTCGCCTGACTTTCTTCCTTTCAGCCTCTGTAACAAGCAAATACTTGAAATTCGGCACATGAACAGGTCTCTCTTTCCAACGACACTATCGATTCCGTCCCACGACATCAGTAAGTAGGTCGGGCTAAGTAATTGTCAACACCCCCTCGTATCATTAGTTTTGCAGATAAATCGCATGAAGGGACAAAGTTAGTCGGGTTTTACAATAATTACATTTTAATACGTGGGCATTACTTAAAAGTCTTGTTATCTGGTAGTTTTCTTCTTCACATTCGTATGATGACCCCGTATTTGTGAATATGCAATGCCGGTGTTTACACGCGTGTTGTGTGCCACTGGAAGGTCAAAGTTCCTTAAACATTCAGGGATTGATATTTGGTATGTGTGCAGTATGATGTCAGCCTATAATTGCCAACTGGATATGCCTACCATTTAATTCAAATGTTATATTTATTTATTTATTTGTATTCATATTTAAGACTGTAGCCTTAAACTTTTCTATATTCCATAATTTTATCCATATTTTATACATCCATTCCTTCTACTTTTATGACTTATATTTTAAAGAAATGAGAATTCTATCCTATATGTAAGATACTTTTCACTGGATGGCTGTTGATAAGGAAAATGGTCTAGCGATGTCTTGTTAGCAGAGCCTAAACTTGTTACGTAGAAAATATCTGTGTGTGTTTTGTAAGACTCTGATTTTTAATACAGTCTTTCTGATACGTTTAAAACTTCGTACATTTGCAATACAAGTTTTCAATCTGCCGTTGCTTCCAGTTAAGTTTTAAAAACAACGCGCAATATTACAAAGATAGAAAAGACAAAATCGCCCACTTAATGTGCATGATATGTGTTCAGTAACTCGTATATAATTATACGTTTATCAGATCAGTTAATTATGTATAATGAATAGTCCACTTGATAAGGTTACGTTGGCATACGGAGCCTGTGAAACCTGGTCAAGCTCAAGCACTCCTGTATCATCACAACCACCATATAATTACATAACTTACGTTTTACGGTACTTATCAAGTGCATAAGTAATTGTTATCATTTAGACTGCTTAAAGAAGTGTGAAGAAGATAAAGAGGCATGTATTAAAAGTAGTCTAATGTCCTATAGGCGCACTGCGGATGAGAGGCGGTGCTTTCTTCCAAGTTATGTGATTAATCACTTGACCTGGAGGTTCGGAAATGGGCAGGTACTAAAGTGTGCCATCCGTGATAAGAATATCTAGCTGAATAAAATTGAAAATTTTAAAGTTACTGATAACACGAAGGACTAAAATATTAGACATTTATACTGTAGTTTTTCAGTTTCTACGAGTAGTTATCAGAAACAAACAAACTGCGCAGAGTTGAATAAATTATTAATTCTGTGTGGCAGAGTTCCCGCCTTTTATGCAAAATGTAAACACATTTTTCAGTTCACCAAGAATCGCACATGTTCTCATTCCTGAGTCACATGAATCCAGTCTTCACCGTCCCATCTATTTCTTAAGATCTATTTTAATGTTATCCGCTCACGAAAAAATAGTTTTTGCAAATGTTCTCATCCTATCAGTGTTTCCGACAGAAAATACTCTTAGGAAGCGAGACTGTGAAATAACGGGTGGTGCAAAAGTCCCTTAACACTAGTTAAAACAAGTTAGCAACAAGTGTCGCAAGATTACACGCCAGTCTATGTATGCATACTACTAGATATGAGTATCTTCCGGCCGTGAATTTTGAATTTACGGGATTTTTAGATTTAGGGACATATTTTCTTAACCATGTAAAAGTATTTTGGATTTTGATTTCATTTTTGTACGGGAAGAGTACACGTTTCAGGAGGTAAAACAGAGATAAGTAAGATCCGGTAGTGGGGCGAAGTAGAAGACCCAGTCTGTACGGCTGTAAATTGTTCTTGATCTAAGCTACGGCGTAGAGATAACGAATAGCTATAAATATGTAATGAGATAAATATGATAATAATTATAAATAACAAGCAAAGAATTGACTAAATAAATAGGAAAATTGTCGTTAATGCACGTGAAGAAACACAGAGGGGGCTACGGGTTCGATAGAATATAAACAGTCATGGTTAAAATGTGTAAAGAGTTTTAATGTAAATGTGCTGAAAAGTGCTTGTTTTCTGCTAACAGAAAGACCAGAAATCAACTGCTTGCACTAGAATAAAAACAGGGAGCGTCACTGTTTACAGCTGTGTCCTGATTGCCTACTTACTTACCGTCTTGATCATTCTCTAAATCACCCACTTAATCATTTTGTTTTCCAACGTTTTATTACTCCCACTCAGTCTGTCGATCTTTCTGACCAGGCCTCTCCCTCAGTCATAAGCTTCTCATTAGAAGACACTCACACACACATTCAAGTCTACTGCCAGCACGTACGTTTCGTCCTTTTCAGTTCCTGTACAAAGTGCTTATCCTCTTTCCTGGACGATTTCCTAATTCACCAGTTCGTTTCATTTCGAGACGCTCGTGCCTTTACTCACGTGCTTTCGTGACTCAGACGTGAGGTTATCACGCCTCTGTAACAGATGCCCGGTCCGAGCTGCAACACTTATTTCTAAGGGTGGCACTCCTGATTTTCAAATAGTGTGACGAATTTCCTTCAGACGTTCACAACTGAAGCGTAGGAGTTGATATAACTTTTATCACAGTTCCTACTGCTGCTACTTTTATCCTAACAGTCTACTTCTCACATTCTCCAAGCTTTCATTGTATGAGAAATGTACTTTTAATCTTTGTTTCCTGCTCGGGTTCTAGCCTTCAGAAAGGTCAGCAGTCTGGTGTGGGAATCAAAGTAACAGGAAAAACAACATCGAAAGTTACTGGGGAACAAATATGATGGTTAGAAAGAATCCATTTAAGCGTCAGAAGTAAGGAATAGACAGACAGGGGACCTGAGTGATCGGCAGCAGTTAGAAGAATGGGAATTGCGTCGTAAGGGAGCAGAATAAGGAAAGGAAGAAAAGCAAGAAGAAAAGTCGAATAGCGTAATTGCGTACGATATCACACGTCACCAGAAGTCATAGGCTATTCTCAATGCTGTTTGGCATCATCCCCCTCCTCCGCCTCCTCCTCCTCTTCCTACTACTACTACTACTACTGCTGCTACTTCTAGTACTACCACTACTACTACTACTAGTAGTAGTAGTAGTGGTAGTAGTAGTAGTAGTAATGGTAGTAGTAGTATGGTGACAGACTGAAGGAAAATGGGTTGGGCACGACATGAATTATGAATAGTAAGATAAATCCCTTATAGAATATTTTGCTAGGAATACTTGAAAAGAAAAGACGACTTTGAGAACCAACACTTTGTAGGAAGATAATATTCCAGTTGGTCAAAATATGAATGTGCGAAATGGACGAATGTGACACAAGATACACAATGTTAACCAGCTCCTGTGAAAATAACTTAGAAGTGTTGGGTTTCAGAATAAGTTTCTCTAGAAGCTAGGTGACTATAAACTTTTGAAACAGAACCGTGCTTTAGTAGTAGTAGTAGTAGTAGTAGTAGTAGTAGCAGTAGGAGTAGGAGTAGGAGTAGGAATAGGAGTAGGAGGAGTATGAGTAGTAGGAGGAAGGGGTGCTAGTAGTAGCAGTAGGAGTATGAGTAGTAGTAGTAGTAGTAGTAGTAGTAGTAATAGTAGTAGGAGTAGTAGTAGCAGTAGTAGGAGTAGCAGCAGTAGCGGTGGTAGGAGGAGTATGAGTAGTAGGATGAAGGGGTGCTAGTAGTAGCAGTAGGAGTATGAGGAGTAGTAGTAGTAATAGTAGTAGGAGTAGTAGTAGCAGTAGTAGGAGTAGCAGCAGCAGCGGTGGTAGTAGTAGTATGAGTAGTAGTAGTAGTAGGAGTGGTGGTGGTAGTAGTAGCAGCAGCAACAGCAGCAGTAACAGTATTAGTAGCAGGCGTAGTAGGAGGAGGAGTAGTAATAGTAGGTGTAGTAGTAATAGCAGCAGCAGTAGTTGTAGTAGTAGTAGGAGTAGAAGTAATAGTAGTGATGATAACTACAACAGTAGTAGTCTATGAATGTTTCAAGTTATATTATTTTCGAAATGTACACTGTGCAAGTTCAGTGCCGCTATCACCCTACCCTTAGTGCCACTAATGTGCTTACAAAGTGACATTTCCCCGAATTCCTAACATGCGTTGCACCAAAACTTAAGAATACACTTCTTATGACCATTAGTGCTACACATAGTAAAAAATGACAAATTTCTGTGTATGAGTAGGGAAGCCGGATACGTTGCGGGATGCCGTGTCCTCAGACAATCGTTGTCTTCCTCATTCGTTACACGTTTAAAATAATCGTCATCAGATCTGCTGGGTGGTCCAGTCAGACGCTGGTTGCCTCTTGCTATTGTTTACTCCGATTCTTCCACTTACAAATCTACATAACAGAAGCGTCCATGAACACCCTCGCTTGTGACTCCGTCCTAACCGGAAATTCGGACATTAACACCCCAGAACAGGTAATAATGCTCGTACTTTGCGACCAAGCTGAACCCCATTGTTGATTTATTTTCTTCCCGCTTTCTGTTTCAATTATACTTTAAAGCGTTTAGTAACGTTATCGTCTTTGCTGTTTATAGAAACGATGCATTAGTTATTGATCCATTGTAACTTCTGAAAATACTTTGTTTGGTATCAGACTAGAAAATTAGAATGAAACAAGACAGACCAACCTTTTATTTATGACGTAACTTTGCAGCGCGTTTGCCTAAAAGTTGTTGCTGTGGAAAAGCAAAGAATATTCAAAATTATAAGTGTTTGTGTGTATTGTTGCCTTATTTATCCTGCATGCAAATAACATTTCTTCTACGCTGTACGCTATGAACTGAATGACTCTATATATATTTCCGCATTTTCTCAAAGGGGTCCGATTTTCGGAAAAAGACACTAAACATAAAATTTGTGCTTTGATTTCCTCTAAATTTTTTGTTTTGAAACACGTTCTTATTCTAAGATGAGTTAAAGGAGATGTTGCCATAAGTCTACAGAGACCTTCATGTAAAATACCAGCTATTCTTACTGGATTTTAATCAAAATTGAATTTTCCAGACAGATTTTCGAATAATCAATAAATATTAACTTTCAATAAAACCCGTCTATTGGGAGCCGAATTATTCCATGCTGACAGACAAACAGACATGACGAATTTAATAGTCGCTTCTCGCAATTTATTCGAACACCCCTACAGAGAAGGTACTCTCGTCAAAAAAAATTCTATTTGCGTGTGGCTGTTTAAATGTTACTGCCTACCTTAACGACAAGAGTAGAGGAAAATGTCCACGAACATCTGAGCGTTCTACATGGGTACTAGCTCGCTGTCGAAAATTTAATTGGCAGGAAAGTGCATTTTGTATATTGGGCTGCACTAAGCCTTTTAACGTTTCAAAATGATGTTTAACAGTTACACAGTGTTCACATATATTCTTTCCATCGATCCGCTACCACATATTATTGAACCTGTGAGACATTTTTGATCACTAATTCGCTGAAGATTTACGTCATATAAAGCTTACAAAAGAAGTCAAATATAATGACGAGTCAAGGATAATTACCTCGCACTTCCTTTTGTTGCAGCAGTGTCGTGGCTAAAAACAATTGTTATTTTTACATAACAACACAATGAGGATTCTTATATATTTATAAGAAATACGTGGATAATTTCTAAATTAACATTATTATCCTGATTACTTAACACGCGCAGTTGGAAAAGCTCTGTTAAATTAAAGTAAATAGCAGTTTTTGTTCCACACTCAGGTTTATCTCCCACGACCACTGACATCACGCTCATTAGCTTCTTAGCAGGTATGCGGAATAAAACTACAGGAGCGCTTTAATCAAATCTTATAGACCTCGTCTTGTCAGTCAATGGCTACTTCTGTATCTTTATTACTGGAGTCGCATTTGGCCGTTGAAAGGTAGTGGAAGTTCCTACCTCTACAAACTGTGACGTGCATACTGATGTGACAGCCGAGGACTAATGTGGGTGGTCCACAATGCAGCTATGCAACTCATTAGGGAGAGCTATCGGACACACTTCACATACATGGTCATATTCCTACTACAGGAGAGATGTGACGTCCTCTTCATTAAGGACAAATTTTACTCTTTACTCACGTGATTCGACACACCTACTGTTGCGTCAATTGAATCCTAGTGAGTTTTCTCAGAATGACGGCGACGTACTGTACAAGGGACATCAATTTCTTGTTTGAGACTTCTCTTCTAGAAGTGCCACGTTCGAATTTCTGTCAGAACACAGGACGCTTTTACCGACATATTTTCGGATTTCTTTCAGTCCGTCTTGAAAAATTCCTTCAAACTACATCTAATTAGGTTAGAAAGCATTTATTCAAGTTTATTATTAATTAGGGTCTCACGTTCGTATGGTGTTAGATCATTCCCATTCTGCCTCGGGCTATCAGTTGTGCAAGCCAATTTCGCCAATTTCCTTTTGATTTTCACCTTCATTTGTTCCAGGTGCATTAAAATAGGCCTCGATAGCTGTCTTTAATAACTACTACTTTAATTACTACTCACAATCAATCCATTCTATGCTTTGTAAATTATATTGTTCAGAAGGCGTCTTCAGAAGTCCGCATTCTATCTGAATCTGCAACTACAACACCAGTAAGTGACAGCTGTTTTAACTCTTCGAAGACTAAAACAAACATACATTATATATAAAATGGTAGTTCCTACCTCACAGAGAACACGATGTGCTCCAATGGCAAGACCAGTCGGTGAGAGCTGCATACGGAAGTAATTGTTGTAATTATTGCACGAAACACATTAACATCGTGTGTGGATAAAATTCAGGCTGTCAGGTTAAAATCTGACGGTTTATGTAATAACAACTAGGCAATAGTCGGTTAAACTGATAAGAACATCCTTCTTGGTCAGAATTTTCGTTAAAGCGAACTGTGCTGAAACAAGACAGACAATGGGTGTATAGCGTGACAGTGAGGCGAACTTAACCGTTATTGACATGGAAAAGCAAACGTATTACGTAGTCGGAGTGTGTGTGTTTCAACCCCAAGTTATCCAGCATGCAAAGGGTGTGCGTCATATTATGTTGTTGTATGTGATCTGTGGGGCTTTACCATATTTTAACAAATTACCTCCTAAACGGCATGATTTTCGGAAAAAAGGCGCATTGAGCATAATATTTATTTAAAACATAAAACATGTGTTTTGATAATTCTGTACAACTCTTTTCTGAAACATATCTCATTCTGAGAAGAATTCAGCGAGATGTTATCATAAATTTACCTAGGACTTCATGTAAAGTACCCGTCATTTTTGTCAAATATTATAATGTGCCATCTGTTGAGAGATATATTGTGTATGTATCTGTCTGTTGGCATTTGTTCAACTGGAATAACGGATGCTCCGTTTTTTCGTAAAATTGTGAAGTGGACATTGTGAAATTTGAGACGACCCAAAGCATATAAATATTAATTTCCTACAATCAAAACGGTGCGCTGGAAGCACAAACTTACAATTTCGAAACAGGGATAGCCTCAATTCTGAAATTCAGTAAGCAGGGTAAGCCAAATCATGGGCATTACGGTAGCAAGAGTTGAACATAGCAGCTACGGTGAATAAAGTTTTTACCCGCTCGATGTAACTGACATTACATGATTTCAGGCTTCCACCGCGGCTCAGTGACGTCTTCGCTTTTCTGGGATAGACTGGTAGTAATTGACTTTTCGAGAAAACCTGTCTCATCTTCAATGGAGAACAAGTTATTTGGAGTGCTCGACCCTTGAAGATGGGACTGCCTGACCCTTGAAGATGTCACCGCTAGGTTGTCCTTAAACGTCCGTACCTAACTATGAAGCTGTAAAGCATCCCAGAAGAGCAAAGATACTAACACTTCATCATGTTTATTTAGAAGGAAATTATAAAAAATATGAAGATTATTGAAAGGCATGCAAAAATTCTGTTGGATTACTCCAGTGTGGATTACCGTTATCCTATCCAGTCTTGTTTATTGTGCTACTGTTACATTCCGTTGTCTCTGGACCACATAACAATTGCTTTACGAATTAAACTCGACAAAACAACGAAACAATTGCAGACATGGATCTATTCTGCAATATACAGTCGGCTAAGTAGGAACTATATTAGGGTCAGATAGAAACAGATGTAGAAACTTCTAAATTCGTAGAAAAGGAAATTATGTACAAACTTTTATACCTATATGGAATAGAACTGGTCTAATTATATTTACAGCTTATATTTCCTTCTGATCGCATTTTGCCCAATCGTCTTTCTTTTTCGTCCGCAACTTGCATGTTATTTCGTTTCCTTCTGGCAACGGCCAATCCCTTACTTTCAAGATTCGTACTATTCGCCAAGTATCATTTTGTTCCGAGGTGACGATAAGTACATCCAGAATTTTGGTAGATAAACCTGAAGGAATGAGGCCACTTCGAAGGCATAGTCGTAGAAGGGGGGTTGATACAAATATGTTCCTTAAACAAACATAACGACAATTGTGCAGTTAATTCATAGGGCGGTCTGTCATGAACGTGACAGTGAATCTTCGGGTTTCATGCATTAAGTAAATATGTTGATTACATTCACAAGAAAGACTCATACATGAATTGAGTTATGTATCCATTCTCCAGTTAGAGTTGAAACAGTTCTGTATTGCTAAACCCTATCCTTCTTTTTATTAAGGCATTTTTATAAGAGGTCTCTTACCACATGTCTGTTAAACATGGATCAACATTTCAACATTTATTAATATTAATTAGAGTCTGAATTAAAATGGCAATGAATGATACGTCCTTTTTTTTTTTGGCCGATCAGGACTCTTTATAACATTCTATCTTTGCGAAGAATAATCTAGATCTAACTCTTATACACGAGAATCGGTGAGGCATATTAGCATTTATAAGCAGTTAATTAATTTAAGACACTGTGTTGTGTATGTTAATAAGACAAGTAGGCTGTCTTTTCAGGATTAACATCTGTTATTCGAATGGTTTACACGTTTGTAACAAGGAAGGGAATCCTTGGTGCAGAGGTGAACTTTCAGATATCTTCATGGGATTCCGGCAACGGAGAGCACTTCAGTACACGAAGCAAAGCCATGAATGTCACTCGGGTAATAAATAATGTATCCACACTTTGTGGCAAAATTGTGAACACGGAGCATTCGCGTTCACTACAGTGGAAGAAGAATTTTAATAGATGAGCGACTATTAGCTTCTGTAGAAGAGTTTTCATGATGATTCAAATATTCGTTGAGTGGGTATCGGGTCTCCTGCCCGCGGGTAAAACGGCCGGGACGTGGTTTTAACCTCCCAACACATACTAGCGGCGAAATTAAAGAAAGAATAGAGCTACATCTAATCCCCATCTGTGCCTTCATGACTTGTTCTAGAGTGAGCTTTACAAGTCTTTGTAATATGACGACATGGCGACTGGTAAATATATATACCGACGTTTCAGAGATGTTTACTGCCTCAACTTCAGAGCCAAGGAGGTCCATTAAGAGGGAAGCCACAGATCTCTCCGAAAATTTGGTAACTATTTATCAAAACACACGGCGTCAAATTCTCGAACAGTTGGAACTTTTTCAACGTCACAATGATAAAATAAAATCTCGCGAGGTTTGTCCTTCTTGGGGCGAGTTCACATTCTTCATCCAATTACATATGCAAGTGATCATGGATTTCATATTGCGACTCCACCCACTTTAATGTCATGCATATCCGACGGCGTAAGGCCTTCCTGTCATACGCTCTTATCTTCAATCAAGGTGGTCTTTTCTGCTATGATGTCCCGTACAGCCCCCGGAGACATGTTGCTTATAAAAACCAGACCAAAACTTCGTGAGGCGTTTATCTCAGTATTTAACCAACTTGATGCACAAAATTGTTTCACAATAAGTTTTATTTCATGCCTCTACATGTTTCGAGCACATGTGCTCGAAACTGGGTGGCAGTATTTGTTCATACCTTCCTTTACCTCGCGTACCCATGAAATTTGTTATTCGCATATTTTTTAAATTATTCTCATCAGCACAGTTAGGTCATATTCGGTGAAGAATTTAAAACTAATATTAATATTTTATAAAATCTGCTAAACTAACAAAAATGAAGTACTTATTTCTATAGTAAAACCAAATAGATGCACCGGTGCATCAAATATATTTTATTTTGGACTGACACTCAATATGTTTCGGACGGTCGTTCCGTCCATCATCAGGAGTTCAAGACTGTACATACAGCTACAGGCATATGTCAAACAGATACTGCTGTCTGCTTGCTAGCAAGCAGACAGCAGTATCTGTTTGGTTTTACTATAGAAATAATATTACGATGCACGGCCCTATGAACGTCAAAAATGAAGTGCATTTGCATGTACTTAAACATGTACGCTGTATACTTATGTGTAAGTCAGTCTACCCCATACGCTTTACGCATACGATTCACGGCCCTATGAACTTAAAAAATGAAGTACATTTGTATGTACCTAAACACATATCCTGTGTACTTACGTGTAAGCCAACCTAGTGTACCCCATATACTTCACGCATACATATGTCAGTTTATTTAAGAATTTTAAGACAACCACTTTTCTCTAAAACATCTTTCTGCATCGGGCATGTTGTACTGTAACGAAATACGTACACAAATATTTGGTTCGGAAATTACAGTGGAGTTTTTAAATGAAGTAAAGCCCAACCATACATTAGGTAATAATTAAATTTCTGTAATTTTAATCATATTTCCTCCTGGTCTCATAAGCCATTTTCACTCCAAATTGCACCTGACTTCGCAGTGACTAGTTTTTTCAGCCGCGACTTGATAACGTTCTTGTTGTTTTATTTGCTATTTTTCTTCGACGCTTGATTAGTTGCTCATTCATCTTCGGCTCTACTTTCCCTATCATCATTATCTTGATCTCGGCTGGAAGATGTTCGTCCTCATACGGTATATTAGTCGAAAAGAAGAAGTGCTTCGATTGTTATTTAAAAAAACTGCCAGACCTGCTATGTGTCCCTACAAAAGTTAATCTTCTCTTTCTGTTCCATCTCAATCTATAATGTATCACTGACCTGTAGCTTGACCTTTCGCTAAATGGCACCAGAGTAATTTGTCTCCCCTTTCCTGTAAAACAAACCACTAAAAGGTTCAAAGTTACACTTCTGCTCCTTGATTAACCCTTATGGACATGATAATGATATTTAGATTATATGCATGCCAGGAAATACATTGACGAGTTAAAATGCTGTAGATTTATCAATTAAAAAATATTTATTTGCTTGCCGTTTGGCATGTTCCGTATTCCGTGCGTTAATTAGACACATAAAACTTTATTAAAAAGACCAACAAATGCACTTGAATTTATAGATGTATTTTTTACGTAATGATCACCGACACGTTTCGACCCCTCATGTGGCCATCTGCAGGGTGGTGGGAACAAGAATATAAATATAATCATAAGGTGTCGAATCGCTCCTCAGTTTTAAAAAATGCAGTTTTGGTAAAAATTTATAGTTGATTAGTAAAATAGTGGTGGTTATAAAATATTAGAAGTTAAAATTGTTGTCTTCAGTATGGTGAGACGGGCTGGGCATGTGGCGCGTATGGGTGAGGAGAGGGGGGTGTATAGGGTCTTGGTGGGGAAACCGGAGGGAAGGAGACCACTGGAGCGACCTAGGTGTAGATGTGTGGATAATATTAGGATGGATCTCCAGGAGGTGGGATGTGGGTATATGGACTGGATTGGGCTGGCCCATGATAGAGACAGGTGGCGGACGCTTGTGAGTGCGGTAATGAACCTTCGGGTTCCG
>Ga0123352_10010090_pt1 | contig 14817 bp, 6 predicted proteins | sample TergutLab28metaG_FD_89700 | JGI IMG/M metagenome (GOLD analysis project Ga0123352, IMG submission 89700) | Labiotermes labralis P1 segment gut microbial communities from Petit-Saut dam, French Guiana - Lab288 P1 | ecosystem: Host-associated > Arthropoda: Insects > Digestive system > Gut ... | reverse complement strand
TGGATACAAGAATAACAAAACGTTCCCAGTTCACCATTTTACATGAGTTATGTCTCGTCTAGCGGGTGATATGAAGGGGTTTGTCGTGTTAGGTGACACATAGTCTTTTCTCATATGTATATACTTTGTAAATCATGACGATGAGATCGCAACATCCGCCACTCGCATTATTATTAGTCTCTTAGAGTCAAAATTGTAAACCTGATGATGGCCTCCGAGTAGGCCGAAACATGTTGTTTCATTGGCATCCTGCTAATAACCTAGTTGTGTTTTGACCCACACTGTCCTTTACTTCACCAAAATATAATTTGTACAATCATTCCAGGACGCAAATATTCTAGGGGAGTACGATACCTTCACAGGTTCTGTGAAGCAGTGTGTAGTTGTATTAACTTTTTCTAGAGACTAGACAGGATTCAATTTAACAGCCAAGTAAATAAGCAAAATAACGAAAACTGTTCGGCGCTAATCTCAAGCTAACACAAAATATACCGTTACGTGACTTTAAAGCTGGCGTGTGGTGTGCTAACAGTGCGACGAGAATAGTAAGAACCATCTGCTCCACAGGCGCAATAAATTAAGAATATATTAAGAAGATCCAGTGGACAAGTTTTTAAACACTTTGTGAAATGTAAGTCGTAAGGGAAAGAGATGAAAATTAATCCAAGAATAACTTGCGAGCTCCATTAAAGTAAAAAATTCAATACACGCTTTAGTGATCTGCTCAGTCATGAGATTTGATTCTATTTGACTGCTATACGTAAGAAAGTTCGGAAGATAACTAGTATAGAAGAATACACACGCAGAGGACGACATTAAAGAATAAATAAGGCGATCAGCATCGCCAAATTACAGGCAAATTTTTGAACCATTTTTAGCTATTTATTCACCAGGTGTCAAGCACGTCGCATGGTCGAAGGAGGTCATTTGCAGCACATACCGTAACGCAGGGTAAGGTTTAGAGCACGGAATGTTAAAGTAATTTGTGTGAGACGGGTTGTGAATTCTAAGATCGGTTTTTTATTTTATATGGACAATCCGCAGAACTTAACAGTATACACTACCAAAATTAGCATATGTTTTGAATGGTAAGAAAGCTAAAAATGAGAAAACCATAAAGTGTAAGGGTAGACAAATTTTAACATTTCTGATTGAAGTAAAGAAGTTGCAGTTCCAAATTCTTTAGTTAAAGGCCAGGAATACACGTAATCTCTATCGCTGAATTCCAAGGCTTTAATCTCTCTCGTTTGGTAAAGAAGTACCAAATCTACTAGGGAACTTGGTGCCTCTGTTTTAGGACAGGCTGGTCTGATAATGGAGGCAGCAGGTATCTCCGTATCATTGGTACTTATGCACCGAAGTGCACAATCTCTTATCTCAGAAGACCATAATCTTGATATTCCTCGCCGTGGAAACTCCAATCTCGAGAGTTATTTGTATGTAATTTAGCATAATCTAACTCAGACAACACTGATGACTGCCTATACATGATAAAGTCTCATAATCTTCCACATGACAGTAATGTTTCCTAGTGTGTGACGTGGGTAACAGTACTGGAGCCGGTTAGGCGTGTAATTGCATGAGCAAACTGAGTTCCGTAGATACAGAATGCACTTGAGCGGAAGTGAGAGGGACCTTTACACAGAGCGACGATTAAAGTATTAGTTTCTAAATCAGCTGAAACGCTCTTGTAATTTGTAATACATTATTAGAGAGCTTCTGAATTTTATATGTTGCTCCATATTTAATAATAATAATAATAATAATAATGTGTGATAAATTTTTAAATTCAGTTCTTGTAGGGCATGAGGCCACCTTCGATCGACACAGGTTGTGACGGTGGTAGCCCATTGATACTTATGACACATATTTTCACTTCTTTTATTTTCCTTTAAAAAATCTCTATTTTCTTTTCAGTGAAACAACTATCACTTGACTCCATCTGCATAAATTTCTTATCTGACCTTTTCTAGTGCCGCTTAAAGTTTTCCTATAGACTGTTTCTTCATTTATACGAAATCATTTTTCATTCAAAAATTTATAGTCGATTTCTAGTTTCCAAGTGATCCAGTAATATAAAGTAGCTGAAACCAACACACGCACAGAAATGTGTTCAAAGCACGGGTATGGGCCATTTAAAATCCATTGTTGTATGTCTTACATCCTCTTCACATAAGCATAAAGGTCTTCTTCTTAACCTTTGTTTCTCCTTATTCCTTTCAACTTCCATACTCCTGCTAGCAACCACGTCACTCCGCTTCTTTCTCTCCTTGAACAACGCTCTATGTATAATATTTTACCCCAGCAGAAGTTAATATCTCTGTGTTGCCTTAATGAGCTTTCCTCTGATGATTTTCTAAAATATTTTGTCTTTCACTATCATTACAACCATATTTCATCATCTTTGTTCTTTATCTAAAGTTACACCTGTATCGCTTCCTCCACATCCAGAGAAGGACACGGTACAGCTAATAGGTTACGGCCTGGACTACTGAGGATCCGTATTTCAGTTCCAGGGAGGCGCAAATATATTATATTATTTCTCTTCTAAGCGTCCTGACGTGCTGTGCAATCCCTTCCAGGCTCATATTCAATCGGTACGTGAGTCAGTATTCCGCCTTCCAGGAGGTAAAGCTGCAAGTCCGCAAAGGTGAGCTCTGATCTATCTCATGACGAGATCACGCAAGACTAAAATAATTCCTCTCCCCCATGTGTCTTCAAGGAGTGGTAATAAATTAAGCACAGGATCAACTGTGCCTTACAAAATGTTTGGGAATGCGGTGTGTAAAAGTTAAAGATCTTACTGTGCACAAAAAGAGAGCAAACTGGTGGAGCAAGGGTGTACTTTCATTCATTTTTAACCCCGTCATTATGTAGATATCTCAATTAATTTTTTCGGGCAGACAGTCGCGTCAAAATGTGAAGGTTTACGGACGTTTCGGGACTAACTCAGTCTCCATCTTCAAAGCTTGCTGGTGGTTTGGAAAACCAAAGCAGCAGCACACTGAAAGTGAGGAAGGAGTTGTTTCCGTAAACGTCTGACAAATTTCAAATTTTGGCGCTGCTGTTTTTCCGGGAAAATTTACTTGAATTCCATCGTGGCGAAAGCTTCAAGACATTGTGAAGAGAGAGAAAAAAACCAACAAGATGCAACAATCAGATGTTTATTATCAACACTGTCTCAACATGTTTCGGGCATCATTACGCCCATCTTCAGAAGAACAAAGACCGTGTGTTACTGCATGTGTGTGCTCGCATCCTACAAAGCAGCGCCCCACAACCGCTACCAACCACATCCAGCAGAACCAGCGCAGTACACCATATGCAGTAACACACGGTCTTTGTTCTCTTGAAGATGGGCGTAATGATGCCCGAAACATGTTGAGACATTGTTGATAATAAACATCTGGTTGTTGCATCTTGTTGGTTTTTTCTCTCTCTCTTCACAATTTGCTCACGATGCACGGTCACCGGAACCTAAAGCTTCAAGACATGTATATATCTCTTTTGCTCAAAATCGAATAAACGAGAATTCTAGAACTTGTTGTAAACTAAATGCTTCCAATGTGCGATTAAGGAAGTTCGCGAAATATGTGTCAGCACTATTATTTGTCAAATTCACCGAATATTTCTGCAATCTACAGCCACTACGTGTATACAATTCTCCAAGTGTGTACAGTTCTCCACGTGTATTCAATTCTCCACGTGTTCTCTGTATATGCTGAATATTTTCGTAGGAAATTATGCTTAGAGAAAAGGATTAAAATTATGTTAACAAGCATGTCGCTGTAAAAACAGTCTACTAACACTGAGAATTTTGCGATGGTAAAAGCAGTCCTGTAGGTGGAAGAGCAAAATTATTCTTTGATGTACCAGGGTTTACTATAAATTTAGACATATGTTTTATCATACCTGCACTTGTCACAGCTGTCTTCCTGAAGATGAGCCCTCGGTTTCGAAATATGTACCTTTGTAAGGTATTGTGAAAATTAGATTTAATTTAATTTAATTTACTAGAGGCACATTTTGTTGGTCTGCATTACAGGAATACGGTCTGTCACTGTCTGTGTTACAACCATGAGAGCTGTCGATTATTACTTGTTGTTGACTACTATTGATTATTATTAACCCAGTAGTTTAATGTCATGGTTATCGATTAATATTCATTAGTAGTGATTTTTATTGATAAGTATCGATAATTATGACCAGGATGTGACTCTCTGAGTAACAAGCACCAAGATTTAGATAAGGTACAATAACGTAATGATAATATTTCACTTCAATAATTCGAACCAAAACGTTACGGTAAACGAACGTTTTTTGGTAAGATATGACAACAGTAGAATTGCTTCATCTACCGGTGCATGTGTCATTTAACATTAACAAAGAAAGTAGCTTATGTGTAAGATAAAGTTCACCCTAGAACAAGCCACGAAGGTCCAGAGGGGGAGTAGAGCTATAGCTCTATTCTTCTTTAACCTCGGCACTAGATACGTTGGGTCGTCAACGCCACGCCCCGGCCGCTCTACCCCCGGGAAAGAGACCCGGCACCTATTTTATAGGGGCTGGGTGGGCCACAGGGCCGGTCTGGACGGGTGCAGAGAATCTCGCCCCCCCCTCGCCGGGATTCGAATCCTGGACCATCCAGCCCGTAGCGAGTCGCTATACCGACTTAGCTATCCCGGTCCACGGCTTATGTATAGTGGAGCGAATGCCATTGCTTTACCAGGGCTAATGGAGAAGAGTTGCTAATCGTCTGTAAATATTTTATCAGCATGCATATCTTAAAGTAGCGAAATACGATAAATTTGTTCCTGAAATAGAGATTTACTTCACATGTTACATGTCCAACCATCTCTGTTCCTGACATCAAAAGGCTGTCATCACATGTCTGCAGGAAGCTTCTGACTTTATTTTAGGATTGACATATATACCTGATACTGAATTTATTGTGTGCCGTTACGACCAATGTGTATAACTGAAAGGGGTTAAAACTTTGTGCAGTTTCGTGTATAGCCATTTGACATTATCTGAATACACAACTGAACTTCCACAACCCCCAGACAACTAAGTCATTTAAATGGTAATAGCCACCCCTTCTTCACCCCACCTTCTCTTCTCCATAGTCAGCGATATTCTTACTCTGTAACTGCCGATAAACAATGAAGCGAGGAATAGCTAATAGGAACTGAACAATGTTTGACACCGACATGACGTTGCTTATCACAACCTGGTTATGATCTCAGTTACATCTTTGAACTGCCCCTCAATTCCGTTGACATTTCAGGGTAGCGTGCATCATTCTGATGTCTCTGACCAGACACGTTGAATGCATACTTGTGTTCTGCGCCCTTCTGTTTTATTGGCGTTAATTTGATAACGGACGGCTCAACTGCAAGACGGCGGAAGCCTGAAATGTGGCATAACTCCACACTTTTCAAAACGATCCTTGCGGTTAGTGGGTACCACTCATGCTTCTCAGTTTAAAAAGTCCTGTCTTCGGATCTCGGCACAAACTTTGGCCATTCTGACTGAAGTTATTCTCCTGGTCCCTCCCTCCCTCCGTCCCTAATCATCCTAATTATCTTATCAGAAGAGGGTTATAACGCGAAGTACTAAAATTTTCGTTATATATATGGACAAAAGACTCACTCCGCTCTCCAGAGTACTTCTGTGGAAGCTAAGCGTTTCTTAGCTAATCAAGACATTTTCGTCTGTAAATGAAGCTAAGAAAACATTCTCCTCAAACCGACTCCAACACTTGTCCAACCCACAAATAAATAAATAAATAATATACAAGAAAATCCTCATTGCTCTGCTTGTTATATAAAAGGGAGAGTCAACTGAAAACCTTAAAAGTGTGATAAAATTTCGAACCACAGCCCGATTGTCTTGTAAGTTTCAACAATGAAACTCATGGTTTGAAGAGTGGCCGACAGGTGGCAGTAAGATACTACATAGAAAAATGAAGTCATTTTGTACCTTTTGTATTCAATAAATTACGAGATAAATCATATTTAAGTTTTTAATTTGACTCTCCCTCTTATATATAAGGACGTTCTGGAACAATTTTCAGCTTGTACCACAAAACGATAAATCTATTATAAGCCTGGGACATACAGTAGAGAATTTTGAGCAGAAAGCTGTGTTCTGTGTTGTCTGTTTCTTTGAATTGTTCACTTGTTAAGCTCAGTGTTAATAATAGATAGGTCGATGGCTGATGCCTACAGAGTTAGGTCTAATGATAGAAATTGACATTTTATTTACTGTAAGTGGCGTTATAAAACAAAGAGGCAATTAATCAACTGTCCACCAGAGATTTATTTTGCAGGCTCCAAAATTATTAATAATTGGCCTTTACAAATGCGAGCTTTCTGTTCAGAAAATTTAAATAAATAGTTTCTAAACATTTAATGCATTTTATGTACGTACATATGTATATATGTATGTACGTATGTATGATTGTATGTATGTATGTATGTACGTCGGTTTCAAAACGTTGTTCTACGTTGTCCGACACCTAGACTCCACTGCTTGCTATCTTCCCACTGGCCTTCGTTTAAGTTTCTTTCGTTCTGGCCTTCCTTACACTTTCCATCCAGTTTTTCTTCGGTGTTCCTCGTGCTCCCTTTTGTTTCGGCATCCACTTCAATTGCTATTTTGGGTAATCTTCCTTCTGCCATTCTTTGGACATGGCCGTGCCATGTAAGTTGGTTCCGTTCAATTTCTTTTATAATTGGTTCCTCTAATCCAATTAGTTGTCTTATAGTTACATTTCTAATTCTTCCTTTTCTTGATATTCTAGAGGATCTCCTCATGGCATCCATCTCTGTAGCTTCGACCCGTCTTTTATTATTTTCTGTGAGTCTCCATGTTTCGGAACCACGCAATAAACTGCTTTTAATCAATGCATCATAAATGTTCAATTTTCTCTCCTTTCTTGTGTCTTTACTCCACAGTATCCCGTTTAAACATGCTATACATTTTCTTGCTTGTATTACTCTTGATCTTATTTCTTTGTCGTCTGTTCCGCTGGTGTCAAAAATAACTCCTAAATATTTATATTCTTGACAAAATTCAATCTCGCTGTCTTTATCTAATTTCAAATTTCTGTGCGTTTCCCCAATACATAAGTATTTCGTTTTATTCAAATTCATGTCCAGGCCCCATGCATTTTAATACACATTATATGTTAACTCTGACACTGTGTTGTGTTGTCTGAAGTCTCTACATATTAATTTATATTATGATGCTACTCTATTTCTGAATCCTTTAACCTACTAAATTTTCTCCCTTCTAGGATTTCACCAGCTCCATTCATAAAACACCACCCTAAACTCTTCCACTGTTTGCCACTCCTAGATTTTAGGATCTGAGATTTGAAATTCTGCGCAGCAGCTGCAGAATGAGACGCAGCTGGTGGCAAATGTTGCATAAATCAGTACATCGTCAGGTACTCATTATGAGGTTAAATTTTCTTAGTACAATAAAATTATACTACTATTTAACTCAATAAAGACAACATAGAAAGTATATTTCTTCCTCAATAAACTACTCTAGTTTTCACCTACACCCAACCATTAATATAGGAATTTTGTACCTTGTAACTTTCCTTATTAAACTAGACCACCACTAGCAACATTTTTACCAAGGCGCAAACTTAACACATTAAAATTACTAAATCAATTTTCAGACAAGTTTTTCAGTTGTATGGAATAGAGTAGCAAGCCTTATGTAAGCACAGGCACTACCAGAACCCTTATTAAGCCAACGTCTTAATTCTCATTACCTGAAAACAAGTCTTCATATTAGACTCTGTTAGACTGTCGCTGTCTGAAGGAGAGAAAGTATTTTAATCCCATTTCCCGAGAAGCTTAAAGTTTCTGTGCCATGTAAGTACCCAGAGCTACTGTGCACGGAATATGAACCACATTTACAGAACGAAAATAACACACATTTTATTATATATTTTATATTCCTTTTAACTTGCTGTAACTAAATTTGCTGAAATTATATTCACAGGAACTGTGACCTTGGTGTAAAATTATGTGCTGTTGTATGATTAACATGCACTTGATTTTAGTTTACTTTGGTAGTCATATGTAACACTTGTAACATTACATAGTGTTTAATCCAAATAACTGCACATGTAATCAGAAGACGTTTTATTTTGTGATGTTTCTTTTACATGTTTCAGCCCTCACAGGCCTTCTTCAGGGAGGCATTTTACAGAGAAATACCTGCATAATACATGGTGTCCGGGATGTGCACATGTGAAGTTAAATCACAATGTTATAAATAAAAATTATACTAAAATTTATGAAATGAGGTTGATTACATGAATTTTACATTTCTTAATAATTATATATTCATTTTCAAACATATATATATTTACTAGCGTGCTTATTCTAAGAGTGACATTAGATTGTTTCGTGTCAAAGTTATTCTGAAGTGGCTGCATTCCATTTTAAATAACCGGCCTGTAGATGGCCGACTGGGACAACAACAAATAAACATAGAGAAAAAGATGCTAACTACATTATTATAACGATCTTAATTTCGTGATACTGATTTACCTAATTAATTCTTCTCTGAATAATTGCGTTCAATACTTGTATGAGCACAATAATTCATTTCCGATAAATCTAAGGACATATATCTTTTACATTTTGAAACATACCTTAATTAGTGCTTAAGACTAATTATTTACGCCATATAAAACCCTTTTTCCCATACAAAGTAAAATAGATTAACGTTACATAGTTCAAGAATCATACAACGCCCAGAAATATTTCTTCCATATTTTATAGATCCTATTATTAAATAATTATTCTATTTTGAATCTATGGAGTCTGAAATAATTACAGCTTGTACAAGTAAACATAAGTAAATAATACGTTACTTTATAGTGGAAGTAACATCTTGCAGTTCCGTATGTAGCTTTTTTTCTCTACGCTCTTCGGCTGAAATATCTTGTTTGTTACAAGGCGCAGTAAGTTACTATTGTTCTGCAGGTGATTCCGCAGATGATTAAGAACTTTCATTTCCTCGACAGTATATTTAGAACCCAATGACTTCATCAAGATTATCATATCCAATCATCTTATTTCCTTTGAGAAGATTTACACATTTGAACCGTGCATCTTGATATTATCAAGTCTTTTATTTATCCAACTGAACGCACAAATAGAATATTCCAAAAGAATGTTAAAATTTAAATTAAAATCCCCCATGTTTCGGTTAAACAACCATCATCAGGGGGCTTATTGTTGTGCTTTGCTAAAGTTATAATTATCAAATAGTTAGTTAAAAACGTCGTTATGAATCAGTTCGGTCGTGTGGCTGCAGCCACACGACCGAACTGATTCAATTTAATAATTATAACTTTAGCAAAACACAACAATAAGCTCTCTGATGATGGTTGTTTAACCGAAACATGTAGGTGCATTTTAATGTAAGTTTTAACGTTTTTCTAGAACATTCTAGTTGTGCATTCAGTTGGATAAATAAAAGACTTACTTTGAGAAGAATTCCCTCCCCCCCCTCTTCCATCTGTCTTAGCCTTTTCGCTCAACATCTTGTATTTCGCAGCAAATTAATGTTTCCCTTTTGGTTGGTCGCTGTAGGATCGCACTTGCCAAAAATCCATTATTAACACTGCATTTAGTTGCACTGTCGATACGAAACCCTTTCTCCTCCGTCCCGTGTATAAACTTGAGTCTGAGTTTTATTCTATGATATTCTGGATCATTACATCTTATAGGATGGTGACTGGTTTTAACCTTTCAAAGGAATTTGTACAGGTAGAAAAGTATCCCTGTGTAATATTAGTAAATACCTAACAGACCACACGTTTTCATTTCCCGACACATAACAACTTGTCAATAGTTTTGTAAGGTAATGAACAAGTGTAATAACAGTGACGAGCAGAAACTTTCACGTACATAAATAAACTGACAGAACCAACAAAATCTGCCGAAGTATGGGTCGGTCTTCGGTAGGAGGGTGAGAGCAATCTTTACCGGCCACATGTTGAGACAAATAATTCCTGTTTTCATGAAAAGAGTGGACAACCCCAGAAGACTGAAAGACAGCCAGGAATTTGGAACACGAGAATCTTGTTTGAGTGGAAGCGGTGATGCTTCATAGAACCTTTCATTCAATATTCCTCCAGGAATATTGAATGAAAGGTTTGATATCAATGTTGTTTGACTGCCTATATAGCGATAACTTCGACAGCAACCTTTATATCTGTAATATTGCTTTTTCATATTTCTTACATATAACAACATAAAGTTTCAAAATCCTGTCGATCTTAAGCAATATTTTCATGTAAAAGAAATTCGAGAATTTCACGGTCATGTTTCAGAGTTCTCTTATAGCTTGTCATTTGATAAAAGGTTACCAAGGATTCGGAGCTATATTCTGTCTCCAGCTTTAATGAAGACGCTCTAAAATTAAGAATTCCAAAGGTCAAGTCACCTGGCTTGACAACCTCTCTTTGTTACTCCATCCGAAGCCCCTCTGTAATCTCATGAGAGCAGACTGAATTGCTGCAAACAGACTGACACCTTGCAATTTAAAACAACTTAGGTGAAACGGACGATGAAAAATGTATATCAGAGTGTAAACAGCAGCATGGGAAATTGTGGATATGTGGCTCAGACACGAGAATAGTAATGCAACGGATTTTTAAGACGGTATTTGAGTGTGCGTATCACAATGAAGTGTTTTAAATATGTTCCTCAAAAGGCTGGGCGTTTTATGAATAGCTGATTAATTAATAGTTACTAAAATATTTTTTGGTGCTAAAATTAGGTATTTGGTTTAACGAAGTGGACTTGATTATTTACGCTCAAAGAAAGGTCAAATAAGGTTTGAACCTTCTGTTCGCATGAAAGGCGAATATTTTCTCCACAAGCAGAACCAATAGGCTGCTGAAGACACTTTGCCCCATGAAGGCAGTTAATTTGTTTTAGCTTCGCCAGGACATAAACCTTCCACTGACACAGAATGTTTCCTTCCCTTGGCAAATATTCGCTCCCTTAACACTCGACAAATCCACTCCTACGCTAATCTGTGGTGAAGTTAAAAACGCCTGTGTTTAATTAAAAACAAGGACCATGAATGTAAGTAAGGGAATGGAGATATACCTCCATTCATTCGTATATTCGACATTACATGGAGAATCGTGATAAGCTTCACGTCCCAGTTGCTATATTTGCAGGATAATAACTGTCGGTAAAGACTGAACATGAATCTATCTGAACTCCAAAGCCAGTACAAAATCTTAAGAAATAATTCTTATTCCTCTCGCTAACGAAACCTGCTTTCTTGACAACCAGTCCTGAAGTGTAGGCACTACATTGACTAAGCTGTTCTGTCTCATTACGCCATCCACATGAGCAGAAAGCTAATTTCGACTAATGAAAAGTCTTTAAATTTTTTCGTTAATATTCCCTGCTGGTTTTCTTTGTTTATCCACAGATATCAGACAACAAAATGATATAGTGTAGGTATTGTATTTCCAGTACCGCAACAGTTAAACACACACACTAACACCCAGTAGGACTCTGAACTAGTATTCAGCTCATCCCAGAGGCCGCTACTTTTACGACACAAAACAAATTCCAAAAACCAATATCCATGAACCCGCAATTCCAGCAATTAGGCAGCTGTAGACCTACACCTTAGACCGCACGGCTACCAGGATCAGCATCTTTTAGGTATACTATGAAATATACGGTACAGTACACTTTAACGTTGTACCGTGCATTTTGATTTCTATAAAGTTCATATACCAACAAATGCACTCTTTATTAAACTTGACAAAGTTTTAAAATTTACATTAAAAATCTCTTTGACTTGCTCCTACGTGTTTCGGTCTGCAACCGTCATCAGGAAGCCTTCACTAGAGCCTAGCTAAAGTTATATTTAGGTTAAGAATCGGTCAAAACTACTTCGTTATATAAGGTGGTGTGGCAGCACGTCATATGTATGATATGTTTACTGTTCGCTGTGTTGAGTGCGACCGCACTGAACACAGCGAACAGTACGGTGAATAGACTGTTACCCACCTCTTATATCGGCGGTATATCTGTCTGGAGAAATATCTGGCGAGTAGAAAGTGTGTCTGCTTTGTGACTTGAGCCAGCATTTTTAGGAACTGGATGGTCATAATTTAAATTCATAGCAACGCACTGAGGAGATTCCCTTCGTCATGATTAAGCCACGACCGTATTTTCTTATGTTTCAGCACGATATCTGTCCTGTTTACTGTGTGGAACTCCTCCCACAGACAGAGTGGGGCCAGAGACTTCACTAGTAACTATAAATAACTGTAATATAAATATATCGATGTTTAAATGTGATTTTCAAACAACTGCCACATTTTATCTTTAGTTTTTTCCCCTATTTTTAATTCTCTTCAGATCTTTCCCTCAGAACTTCTTTTATTGTCCCTTTGAAAGAGAAAATATCTGCGCTCAACCCCTTCATTCCAACATTGAATTCCTGTTCGGATCTTTCTTTAGTGATATTTATGGGCATACTACAATGTTTTATTATTGCTTCAGATGCCCTGGTTAGGTGCCAGAAGGGGATGGAAGAATAGGAATTCCACAAGATTAAACTAAAGACACAGCAGAAGAATAATAGGTTGCTTCGGGCTGCCTTGAGACGCCGGCGTTTAGTTACAGCAGAATTACTCTTGCAGGAATTTTCATATGTGGCGTATCCGGCTTGTATCTTGCATTAGCGTGATTAAGTTGGAACACAAGTTTTATAGAAACACGCTTTGATCATTCTGTGTGCAAAGTAGGTATACAGCAGCAATATTACTTATTGAATCGCTGGCTGTTAACCCTTGAAAGCACAGTGGTTACTTAAAGTAAAATCAGGCTTGACATTCAGAAGTGCTATTCACTGGCGAAACAATGCATTTCTGTGTTTTGTAGGCATCTCATAACAACGATTATTTGTGTAAACCATATTAACTGATTGATTCTTGTAATAGACTGGAATGTATTTACTGAGCGTTTGGAAATTAGTAGTTAAATACTTACAGGTTTAGCTGGTCAGTGCTCGTTTTGGAAGATCTTAAATTATTAATGACATAGGTAATGATAACGAATACATGATTCTGTATAGTGACGAAGTTATGGGCTGGGAAAGATGAGAGTCGTGGATCAGAAACAATAAGACATTAATTGCTTGTGAAAAGATCGCATTGCGTTTCGAAATTCAGTTCTGAAGAGAAGTGCGATCTGAAAATTGAAATGGGGAGAGACATGGGGGAAGTTGAGGGGAGAAAAGAAAGAAGTCTTTAATGTCCATTTTTGCCTACCGGCTTCAAGAAAGAAAAAAAAACATTTAAATTTTTCATAGGACAAGTAAAAATTTCATTAACCAGAGATTTATCTACAATTTTAAGCTCATGGTTCCGTGCATCTTCATTCAATGTTAATAAAAACCCAACCAGATGCAACATTATGCAGATATTTAATTACTGCAAAGTCACTCTGAATGTTTCGGGTGTCACAGCACCCATCATCAGGAGTACTAAAAACTGTAACCGCAGACTCGGTTACAGGTCATAATACTGGTACAGCTACTTCCCTCCAACATGGTCTGATCAGACCACGTTGGAGGGAAGTAGCTGTACCAATATTATGACCTGTAACGGAGGCTGCGGTTATAGATTTTAGTACTCCTGATGATGGGTGCTGTGACACCCGAAACATGTAGAGTGATTTTGCAGTAATTAAATATCTGCATAATGTTGCATCTGGTTGGATTTTTATTAACATTTATCTACAAGTCTGAAAATGTGCAGGCAAAAGAAAAGCGATTCGGATTTTTAAAAAGTTTGAAAGAATGACATAAAATTGATGAGAGAACTGGAAGTATATAATACCGCTGTTATTTTATTGCTTATTATGCAGGGCAAATACCATTTTTGTACTTATGTTGGCAACATTGAACACACAGTAAGTTTGCTGTGACAGTTTCCCTCACAGAAATTTAGACCAGTTCATTATATTAGGCGCTATGCACATAAGTAGCGAAAAGCGACTCTGAGATCTGTCATGTTTGTCCGTCTGTCTTATTTCTGTATGTATCAGCGCTGCTCCCAGGAGGAGGATTCTTCTGGAATTTGGTAATGGGAACTCTCACGAAAATCTGTCCTCATCCCCGTTGTGCTTTAAGCATGATCAGAAGTGCAATATATCTAGTCTAAATACAATAATGTATTTATCACAAAAAGTCAGCTGCATGTTTCTGCTAAAATACTGCCATTACCATGCTGATTGCAAAAATAAAAAAAGGAAATATTCAAAGGTGCGTGAGTTTGAGATACCGTACCTTACAGGTATATTATTATATAGAAATACATATCAAGATATGCAAACTTAGGAATGAAGTTAAAAAATTTAAGAATTGTGTTTGTGTAAGGGTTTAAAGAATGAAAAAATATAATAATAATAATAATAATTTCTTGACTAGCTGAAAACCGGTTAGCTTATCAAAAAGGACTCTGATCCTTGCAGTAAGTAAGTAAGCATGCAAGCAAGTAAGTAAATAATAATAATAATAATAATGTGTTTAAAATATTAAAAAGAAGGAGAGATGTAGACTTTTTGGAGAGATGGTGTGTATGTACAGGGTTATTCATAAGTCCCTCCGGGATTTCCGAACTCGACTGCGCAACAACAAAGACAGACACGGCAGAAAGGAGCATATCAACAGAGAGAGAGAGACACTCCAAGTTTCTGTCCTACCTTACAGGTGCTCGATATGTGCACCCTTGGTGACGCG
>Ga0123352_10010089_pt1 | contig 14817 bp, 10 predicted proteins | sample TergutLab28metaG_FD_89700 | JGI IMG/M metagenome (GOLD analysis project Ga0123352, IMG submission 89700) | Labiotermes labralis P1 segment gut microbial communities from Petit-Saut dam, French Guiana - Lab288 P1 | ecosystem: Host-associated > Arthropoda: Insects > Digestive system > Gut ... | reverse complement strand
TATTACCGTTGCTTCTAGTCTATCCCTTTCGTGTTCTAAAAGTTTGCATTCATATAGAATGTGATCCACTGATTGTTCACCTTCATCGCATGAGCACATTGGGTTCCCTATTATTTTGTACTTCTACAAGTATGTTTTGATACTGCCATGTCCAGTTACTATTGTAGTAAAGTTGGGGGTTGCGCTAATTCTTAGCTTCAACCTGTCCGCTATTTTTGGGAAGAAAGATTTTATTACAGCTTTTGAGGATCTTTCCCATTCATTTTGCCACTGTTTTACACTTTGTTCATTTAATTCACTCCACACTGCACTCTTTGGGATTCTAGTGTAGCACTCTTCGATGGTCTTGCTGCTTACTTGGTCCATATTATGAGGCACAGTCACTCACTATCAAAGTCACTCACCAGGACACACATTACGGACCAATTCGAAAGACACAACTCTAACCGATATAAGAAATCCCTGATGATGACACTAAAGAGTAGGAGATCGTGCGTCTATTGTGTTCACGTTCCAGTGCACGCAAGGTTGGTTTGATAAACTGAACTCTGCATTATGCACGGTACGTACAATATATTATTGTGTGTGTAAATATATTACAGACATTTACTTGAGCAGTGACGTACTTTCACAAACACCGCAGCCGGTCAACAATGTAACTTAATATGCAACATGTGCATAAGTTTACCACGCATGTTCGTGTAGTGGTAACACTCTATACTTCTACTCTGGACGTGCCGGTTCAAATCTGGACCTGGACACTAGTTATTCCGAGGCATTCAGCGGTCCTTGGTTTGTCCAGGCAAATGCCAGGTTAGTACCTCCATTATGCCACTACAGCTTCCTTCCAAATCCTTTAGAACCTTTCATTCACCAGTCATCACAACATCGATGCTGTAGTGTGACAGTGTCGGCGTCGTAAAACAAACAATAGAAGTTAGTTTGTTTTCAGGTTACAGGATGTTATGTGCGCAAGCATTTAAATTTTTCATGTTACTTACCCAAATTTTCACACCACCACCCTGTTTGTGATTCCTGCCATGGAAACAATATTTCATTAATAACGTGTAGTGACCTTTATTATGTATCACCGTAGAACACCGCCAGCGGGCCATTAATTACGCAGTGAAACACAAGTTAAGCAGATGTCATTGGTCAAGTTTCTTGTTGTAAACTCAAAACACGGAATAAGGTACAGTTACCCTTTGCACGCCATGAACCACACACCTCAGTAGATATATCGCTCCGCACATTCTTAACCTCAGCTTAGTGGGAGGTGAGGGTCATCTGCACACCCCGGCCGCTTTAATTCCATGGAAAGAGACCTCCAGTACCCATTAAATACGGGAAAAGATAACCCCCACAGCCGACCTAGAGGTTGGGTAAAACAGGAAAATCTTATGCCCAAGTCGGAAATCGAACCACGATTCACTGGTCGTCCAGCCCGTAGCAAAGAGTTCCGATCAGATGTCACAAAACCTTTGATTAATTTGGACTCGAGAGGTGTCTGATTCGAATCTCGGTGTTAAGGCCGACTTGCCCCAGCTCTGTCATAGTGTTCGTCTCGCAAGTTCACTCAGGGATTACGCCTTGTCCCTCGCAGCAGGCGTGACAGCTTCCTTCCACATCCCTTTCAGCTCACTGCTCACTATCATTCCTCCTTAAATTTGTCTAATAGTTACCGCGCATATTAGTCGGATACTATGCAAAAAGAATGGGTCGGGTAGCTCAGTCGGTATATCGAATGACTAAAGGCTGGACGGCCCGGGATCGAATCTCGGTGGGGACGAGATTTTCCGCCCGTCCAGACCGGCCCTGGGGCACACCCAGCCTCCTGTAAAATGGGTATCGGGTCTTTCCCGGGGGTAAAGTGCGGCCGGGGCGTGCTGCTGACCACTCACCCCCCCCCCCCTCCCAGTCCCGCGGTCCTGGAAAAGTAGAGCTATACCTCTACCCACCTTCTGGGCCACACCGGGCCTGTTAACAGTATCACATTACCTTTTTACTACGCAAAAAGTAACACAGGACCACAGCAGCGAAAACCCAAAATCAACGCACAACCGGAATGCCATTACAATGACACTCGTCATTTCTTCGTGTATACTCAGACGTCTAAAACTTCCTTAAACGAATACGGACACCAATAAATCCCCACAATTGGTTGCGAAAAACGTAACTAAACGACAATCAAATACAGACGTAATGCATAATAAACAAAGAAATGCACTAACATGGACTGGCCAACAAGTGAAGAGTGCATGCGCAACATCCGTGACGTGTGTGTAAAGGGTCCCATGCACTGTAAGTTAAATTGTGTAGTTTAACTGTGTAAAAAACTGTAGGAAAAAACGAATTGAATGTTCTCTGGCACAGCAGAGTTTTCCCATCAGGTATGTCAGGTTTTTGTCAATTCTGTGTGTCTTCTTGTGCGTGTGACTATGGTAGATAAAAACAAGGCTGTCATTTGTTGTTTGCTAGCCACATCGGCCATAATGTTATCCGAAAAGAAGAAAAGAAAAGAAAGCGTAAAACTTTGAGTAAGAAATAGTATTTGATAAGGAATATATCATGCGATGCTCATCTGCTGAATGAATTGCTAGAAACGGATGCGACTTGAGATGATGCCAACGTGGTGTCGGCAGGTAAACTGAGGAAACTGTGGCACTCCGTGAGAGAACTGCGCAGTTCTCTGTGTGAAAGACGACTGGAAAGGACAGTTCTGAGGCCTGCGTTGTTGCCCGTCAAAACTGCGCGGTTTAGTCCGTTTTTCCGTCAGGTATGACGTCACACAGTAAAATCGCTCAGTTTAACTGAGAGTGTATAGAGCGCTTAACGTTACTGAAACGGGTCAAGTTAGACCAGATAAGAAGCGAACGATGCAAACAGTGGGATGATAGCAGGACCGCGTGCTGTCAGCGGAACACCATCTGGTGCACGCAAATCACGACGGAATACATGAAATTGTTATGGGAATATGCTGAATGTACAGTGTCAATAATAGTGAGACAGCTACTCAGGATGCAGGTGGGCTTGTGTAAATAGCTTGTTGTACTGTTTGTCCCCACTCGATTAGCAAAACACGTATTTACGTAATTTATACGCTACCACATTAATTTACATTGACTTTCAATATCAGTAACAATGGCATGGTTTGCACGTAACTACTGACAGTGAAACTGAAGACGGTTTAGTCAAGCCGAATTGCGCGGGTCAAAAGTGAATGCGTGAATAAACGAGCTAGCAGCCACAGTAAATGTATACATTTCAAGACTGCAAGATATAAAACCAAAGTTTCACATAGTCGCCATGTTTGTAATTTTTGATTGCAAGCATATTTCATTCGCAATATGCAGACACATTAATGACATATGAAGTTTCACTCGCCTAACTACAATGGTTAGTTCGTATTCGTCTTCCAACCGTAGGGTAACTGCACAGCACCTGTGTTGTGCTTTCATATTGTACACAAATATTACCTGAAATAACAGTCACATCACATATTTTTCCAAACTCTACTTCCATGCATCATTTCAGTACCATAAAATCAGTGGCGCTGGTATCGCTACCGTCCTACAAGTTCGTCTGTCCACCAGTTAGAAGAGATGACAAGACAGGCAATGTACAGACGCGCGTTGGCGTAATCATTGTTGATGTGGAAAAGCAATGAATATCAAAATATTCTGAGTGTGTGTATGTATTCTTTCCTCAGTCAGCCGGGATGCAAATGACGTGAGCCGTTTGAGTCGTCTGTGGCCTGTCTGGCTCTACCATTTTTTCACATTATCTCAGAAAAACGCAATCACTTCCGCAAAAAAAAGTTACTCATCACAAAATATGTTTTTTGTCCAATTTTTGTCTGAAACATCTCCCATTCTAAGAAGAATTCAGCCAGATATTATCACAAATCATGGGCCTCCAAACTATTTATAGCAAAGGGCTGGTTCGCGGGCCGCACGTAAGTGGTGTACTGAACGGCACAAAGTACTGTTTAATTTTATAGTGTACACATAATTTACAAAAGTGGCTGCGTGCCGTATAATACAAACTCGCGGGCCACGAGTTAGAGACCCATGTCATAAATGGACATTGGTCTTCATGTAAAGTGCCCGTTATTCTTGTCTGATTTTAATTAAACTTGAATTTTCTCGACAGATTTTAGAAAAAAAAACTCAAATATAAAATTTCATAAAAATCCATCCAGTGGGAGACGAGTTGTTCCATGCGTGACGGACGGCGGGCGGGCGGCCGGGACAGAATTGACGAACCTAATAACCGCTATTCACAATTTTGCGAACGCGCTTAAAAGACAGTACGGTACTAGGGTGGCCTGCAATGGCATAAAGTTCATACCATGGTTCGTTAAAATCGGCCAAATATTTCAAAATCTGGAAGTTCATACGGAATCCAAGCCCATTTAAAACTATGTTTCATTGCTTTCTTCGGCGACTATATCAAGGCCTCTTGCATAGTCACATCGGCAGCCTGGGTAGCAACAAGTACTGTACTGTGAACTGTCTGCACTCAAGGCAAAGTTTGAACGTGACATCCCCCTCCCATTCCACATACATAAATGTAAAGCAAACAACTTTCTGGTATTTGACTACGACGGCTTAACATGGCTCACGTGAGACCACACAGAAAATCCTGAGCCAGTCCAACGCCACGCGCATTACTACAGCTCTGTATGATCAACAGTGACGTGACTACGGCCTGGGCAACCAACGAACACGGGTTCCATTCCCGACAAAGGTATAAAATTCTTAACCTTCTCTCAACCATTTAGACCAGCCCTGGAGCCGACCCAGCCCACTAACGGGCAGCAGCAGCAGCAGCTTTTCCCTGGTGATAAACCGACCGGGGCGTAAAGCTGACCGCTTACCTCGACCTAGTCCTGTGGTTAAGAATGAGTGGACCTTTACAATCACGTCACCATACGTCGTCATAGCAAAATCATTAACTAAAGGAGCTTTAACTTTACACCTATTTCCTAAAACACTGGGTACACACGCGTGCATAAGAGACAATAAGAACTGGGGAACGGGGGTTCTTATTCTGAGGGACGAAAACACACCACTGACATTACAGATGCTCGAAAAAATGCCCAGAAAAATACTTGGAATAAAAATGATTCAGTACGTCAGAAATCCAGGACATCAGATACAGAGGCACTTTGTGAGTTACACAGATCCTTTGGAACTGTTACGACAACGCATCAGTAGAGTTACAGTATGAAGAACACGTGCCAGATTTCCACCACGAACTTCGGTTCCCACCCGTCAGAAAGCCCTACTATTCCACGAATGTCCCGTAATCACATCTTTTTCATCTGCCACTGTCGCTCTGTAGTCTTGGGAACTAACGACGTCGTTAAATACCACCCCCTCTGCCCCCCCCCTTCCCAATTCGTCGTTCTCGCAGCGTTCAGCGTCGTCCGCTGCCGAAACAGACGAGCTGGTAGACACCAAATGTCATGGTAGAAGCTAAAAACTCCACCTGCTGTTCGCTTGGATGGCTCAAACCAAGAAAATAAAACGGAGCCTACGATGCACACAGTTACAAGATAAACTGATACAGAATTTCAGTTTCAAAACCCCATAAAACGAAAGCAGTGGTCGACATATAAGAGAGATATCAAAATCAGCATTAGGGAAGAACGTCTGGATGTGACCTGGACTGCACTGCCTCAAGATAACAGACGTTTGTGTTGACGTTGTGGAATGTTCGGTTTCCGCAACAACAAATAATTTCACTATAAGACACATGTGAATAAAAGCTAAGGGAATACTCTGTATGCGTGTCACAGCCAGTTAATCGGATAATCAGATATTAATTAGTAACTTACATGTGTTAATGATGCGGTAGGTAAGTCGTGTTAGTAGGTAAATTAGTACGTAGCACATTCCTCAACTAATGTACTAATCACTTACATTCATATACAGATTACTACACCAGTACGGTACCGAACTGTGGACATTCCTGCAGCATGAACCGGAACGACACCTTCACGCCCGTTGTTTATGTAGCCGCCAACACCAGTTTGCCCGCGAGATGCTACCTTGACTACTGAAAAACTCGGGAAGTAGGTACTTAGCCATTATGTATGTAGCCTTGGGATATTCAGGGAAGATCAAGGTGAACCTGTGGTCAGGCTGTAAGTCTTCAGACAGTACCATAACATCGGCATCTAGCAGTAAGTTGCCAGACAGTGGCAGCCTACCTTTCTACTCTCAATTACGTCTCCATCTAAACATACATCCCTTCATTTCCTTTACCCTTATTATTTCTTTTTACTTTATTCGGCAAGTTAGGATAATTTCTTTCATATGATGCACAGCTACGACCCCAAGCCCTTATTTTTTTACACAGATTATATCTACTATACACAAAAGTTCTTGGGATGGTATTTTTTACATATTACGTTTTTATACCGTTCACAGTCGAAATCTTGAATGTGAGTGACTATCGATTGCAGCTAGAAGGTTCTACACTTAGACCTTCTTACACACAGCCTTATGATTGCTTGTTGAAAGCCGAAACATGCAGCTGGACACATCCCACTAAAAAAAAAAGGAGGTGTGTTCGACGGATAAAATAGCTGGTTTTATAGTCTTAATATTCTGCCTATTCAGTTGGTTTCTTTCGCTCATCTTTTTGTTTCTCTCTACCTTCCACCTTTCCCTTTTTACGTACTTGTTTCGGGCCGTCTAAAGACGAAATACAAATTCTGAACATTTCATAATGACGAGCATCGTAATTGATAGAGGTAACGCAGTACAAGCAATAAGACCTGAGTTACGATGGATGTTCGCTTGACGTATCTCCGGTTCAGTAAGGTAAGGTAAGGTAGCTACGCGTGTAAAGCGAAGTCATACATATATGATAGGTATGTCTTTCGTTTGAAGCTTTAACGATAATAATCATTGTTAAAAAGAAATTAGCTCACTGCACTACCGTTCCTAGATTGGCTGTGCCAGTTCTGATTTTGGTTCAAAGTTTACATCAGACTCCCACTGGTCGTCACTTACATACTTACAGAATGTTGGCCTCAATACCTCACGACAAGCGGTCATTTCGGATATCGAATATACATATGCGTGTGTGTTTTGTGTGTGTAAGTTTAAATTTGCCAAATAATATATGAACACACCGGCATGCACATACAAAAACAATATCTGCGCTCAGCTTTAAAGGATTATGACTATGCTGTATTGCAATACACATTACTTATGCTGTGGACATTGTACAGCACATCGTGTTTGGCTGAAAAAATGCAGAACGTTTCGAGTTTTGGGTTGTGGACTTTTTGCCAGAGACAATGGACAACGCCCAAAAGACGAGTCACGCCTGATACTTGCGTTATTAAAGACTTATTACATCGTATCAGTGGCGTCAACATTCCTTGCCCATGCAAAAATACGCCATAGCACTGAACATTATTCTGTCAGACCAGTTCATGCGCAGGTCACTGGTAAACCGTAACGCCTTCAATGTAGGCATCACATCAGACGCTTGCATTGAGCTGGTTGGCGATATGGTAGGACGTAGGCGTGCCAACACGCAGAGCAAGGCCCTCATTCAATAAGGGGTGAAAAGAACCACTAGGAGTGTCCAAGATTTACTAATCATACGCGATCATACACAACTCACCACTCTGTTATGCATGGGTAAGAAAGACGGATCTGTGGTTACGACGGAAAGTGCAACTAAACGAGCCTTTAAAAAAGAAACTGCTGGCCGCCATCACGACTCAGCCCGTCACATGTCGGCGCTTCATAGCAGAGCGGTCGGTACGAGATCTGCAATGGGGGCAACGGCACGTTTTTAAAACACACAGATTAATAAATAATATGGTTAATAATTATGCAATGACAGTCAACACAACTAAGCGCACATGTACTTCGTTAACGCAACATGTTTCGACCTAACAGTAGGTTACAATCAGACACTACAAATTGTTTAAAATATAAAGGGAAATCAAAAAATTTCCATATCGGAATTGAGATCTCACGTTGCACTGATAAAATACGTACACGATGAGTTGTGGTGACAGCCACTGCGTAATTATTAGCTGAAACACAACGGGATGTTTAACTTCAAAAGAATCAAATTTACAATATGTCCTTGTTAGCACTCACAGAAAAATCTCCTGCCTTCCCGTCTCCCGTATTAAAACGTAAATATTAGAAAATGTAAAATTATAATGTTGGTCATTATTCTGTACGGTTCTCAGAAATTGCCTCCTTCTTCCTAGGGGGAAAACAATGGTGGGTGTTCGAGAACCGAATGCCTAGAATATCTATACCTAAGGACAAGGAAGTAACAATTTCGAACACCTTATACCTGTACTCCCTCATATGCATTCTTGGTCTACACAGAGTTTCACATTCTGATAAGCGTTGCTAGAGTTTCAAACACAGCCCTTCTGCAGGGAAAGAAGACCCAATTTTCTTACATCGATGATGCATGGCCCGGCCTTCTGTCATTATTTCTTCGCACTACCAATGGTTTTTAAGACTTATGTTGTGTAATAAAGCCAGTGTGCCGGACACTGTCCATTATCAGAGGTACATTTGACACAAGAGACGATAAAATAACTGACTGTACGCCTGTTTTTATGTCTCACTGCATTACGCTGAACTGCACTGACACTCCTGATTTACAAGTATTATAACTGCAAGATTCATTCACTTTAATATTGTTCTCCACGAGCGTCTAAACATGTTTATTTGTATAGGGCCTTTCTCGCAAGTATTAACCTCCGACGTACCGAATAAATGTTGTGGGTATCCATAAATTACATATTTTATTACCAACACAATATCTGCACAAAGCTAGCCGAGTTCCGTAAAAATAAAAACAGGAAAGGTGTATCAAGTGTGGGACATCCAAAGCGCTTCCAGGCCCCGTGTTACAACATGCTTAACAACGTAAGATCTCCTTAGATATCAATCAGTACAACAGATGTCACGCGGAAATGAAAATTCATTGCAGCGTTACTAAACGTGTAGCCTATTTGCCCTTTCTTGCGGTGTTTATTCCGAGACGAGTCCCGCAGGCAGTTACTCAGATCATACTAGCTGAAACACACCAACATATAACCTAAATATTCTTGGGTTAAATTAACACACTCGCTTTTGCAAACGTCTCATTATATAATAACCCATTTTACTTGCTGCTCTAAAAAAAAAAGTGTATACCAATACTTACGGAATTCTGTTCGTGAATTACGGACATCCACGCTTTTAATCCTGCATAGGCACTAATCCGAGACTACTGTGGCTACAACAGTTTGCCATTCACGTCAGATATGCAGCCCGTGGGCCGAGGCAGAAACGACGAATATTTCTGACGATTCTCGCCCTATTTTGGAGTCGTGCTAACTGTGAACACTAAACAATCTAGGTATTTTGTCACTTACTGCGTTGTACTGCCGTAACATATCGTAGTGAATTTGATAAATAAATGAATATAAAATCAGTTATGATGTTGTACTGATCGGAGAAAACAACAAACAACATTGGTTCAACAAATGCAATGAAATAATGTTACCCAAATTTGAAATGAAATAGTTCTGCGTGCGTTGTGCCCATTTCCGTAACGTGCTGTCAGCTACAAGCATTAGGTACATGGCCTGTGAAGTCTCCGCACGGTATACGATAATGCCTGTCTTTTCTCAACCCAGCACGGTTGACAAAACCTGTTTCATTTAACTTGCTGTAAGAAGTTGGGGTTGCGTATTGGGTGGAACAGAGTTCCACCCAATACGCAACCCCAGCCAGCAGAAACATCGGTGGACAATACCAGAAGCTGTAGTTGCAGTGATATGCTCCTGGTGATGGGCGCAAACATCGCCCTAAACATGTACAGCTGACTAGAACTAAATAAATCATAACAGTTGCATCTTGTTCATTATTAATTGTAATTATCATTGGCGTAACTTAGGGTAGGGGGGAAGGGGTGGGGCAAATATTCCCCCAGTTTTTTTCTAAGAATAGTTGTTTGGCTAATGAGTTTAAGAGGAGGTAAATAAAAAAACTGGGGTGAGTGGAGGAAAGGGGTCTACGTATATTAAGTACTGGTTCAAAACAATCTTCCTCCTCTTTCTAGCTTGACTGCTTCGTGAAATTCTTAATTTCCACGGTCGATTTTGCACCCCCCCCCTCCCATGTTATTAGCCACGTTACGCCTATGAGAACTGTATTATTAATACAGGCTTCGTATGTAGGTGTGAACTGGCTGCCAGTTTTGTGAACAATGAAACGATGTTGCGGGTTCCGTAAGGAAAACGGGAGGAAGGACTTCTTGGGAGACAAAAATTTTTAAGAAAGAACGCGCACAATACGGTTAGAGTCTTAGTGCAGTTCAACCCCGTGGTTGGAACATTAACATAAGCCCATTTAGCAGGCGCCAAAGTGCTATCGCATCGCGTCTTATTTTAGACTATGCCTAACACAAACACCAACACAAATTATATTAAATCTAAAATGAGTTAATCTGAACATAATATGCTGCTGCCGAATTCGATTTTCTTGGAGAATGAACATTTGTTCCAATAAGAGAAAAAAACTCGCATACTACAACTACAAGCATCCGACTAGGCAAACATACATCACCCTATACACGAAGTTAAAGCTCCCTATACTTACATTACGTGTGTAAGTAGAAACGAAACGGAGCAAAAGATGGCAGCAATAAATGGCAATGTACGTATGCTGAGAAGACACTTCAGTGTCCATGCATGACGGGGACTGAAAAGCTCGGAACATCATCACAGCAACGACAAGTACACAAAGTCAATAGATATCAAGTTCCGCATCTCAGCACAAAACGTATCCAATATGCTTCCACAATTTTCCAAGTTCACACCGCGCATAGTCAGTGAAACCGGAATTTCAAAATGTCCCCCAAGGCCAATAATGCAAAAAAGGGAATTAAAGTGCGACGCCGCAATAATTTACCCGTTGAAATTTCAAACAGCTTTATGCTAATATGACAAAAGCAGCATAAATACGTCGAAAGGTCGTGCGACAAACACATGCATTAGTAATTGATCAACATATGTCAATACACACTATAATTAGGCATTATGTTTATATGTACCACATGTACTAGAAAGGGTATGCAAACCCAAGGCGTCCGCCAGCACTGTCATATTTCAAGGACAGAGTCGAAAAATAACTATGCGCACAGTGTATAAAACCTATAAATGTCTGAAACACGTTTCAATTTAATCAACATTTAACAAGAACACAAAACTAATTTCTACTTTTTAAGTAAACAAAACATTTTAACGAAGAAATGCGAAAAAAAACTAAGTCCGCCCGAGAAGTTTTACATCCGACTTCAAAAATTAATTTACCAAAAATTCCAAGAAACACTTTTCGACAGGAAACATGCAGGCGGACGGCACCTCCTACCCACGTAACCCTCCTCTTTTTATTTCAGGCGCGTTCGAAAAATTGCGAAAAGCGATTATTAACTTCGTCATATCTGGCTGTCCGTCTGTTCGCCCGAGTGGAACAACTCGGCCTTCTTGCCTTTCTTCTTTGTGTGTGTGTGTGTGTGTGTATTACGTACGTACGCATATACACGACACACAGGGCAGCAGAAATTCAACAAACGAGCAGCGTAGTCGGTAAGCAAGTAGGCTACGGTATGGATGGTCCAGGGCTCGAATCCCGATGAGGGCAGGCATTTTCCCCCTTCTCCACAACGTCCAGACCGGCTCTGGGGCTATCCAATGCGTACCGGAGTTCTTTACCTGGGATAAAGCGGCCGAGGCATGAAGTTAACCTCCATTTAGTGCCGATGTTACGAATGAATGGACCCATACGTCTACTCCCACTATATGCCTTCATGGCGTCGACAAAGATGACTTTTACCATAATAAGAAGAAATCATCCAACGGTGAAAAATTAAAGCACTTTCTTCCTTTCCTTCTTTTCTATCTCTCTCTCTCTCTCTCTCTCCTTTCTCCCCCGTCTTCCTTTCTTTCCCTGTCTCCGTTCCCTATTTCGTTTGTTCTCTTTCTCTCATTTCCTTGTCTTTTTCCTTCTTTCGTCCTCCTACTTTATCTGTTTTCTTTCTTCATGTACGTGGTTTACATGCATTTCATATAATCTTGCAGACATTCTCTGCTCTTACCCAACGGTGCAATGGCTCACTACAAAGTCTCTGCCTATGTATCAACTCAGAGGCTTTGTGATAATACATACTCGAGCACTCAATCTTACTTCGTGCTTGATCCGTCGGCTTCTCACTGCGAGGGTGCGAATTCAATCGCAGAGCAGTGCATTTGGAAATTATGGTGCAAAACTGTAATAACTCTTCTCCAAACACTCCGAAGTTTTCACAAAGAGATCATCATTCCAATAATGCTCTGTATTCTTTCACATTCCGTCTGAGGGATAGAAAACGTGCCCATCAGACGCCGAAGTAACACGGACACAGGCGTATCCCAAAGATGTGCAAAGACACACACACACACACATCCGGCTTTGGACAAAAAAATATATATATATATATATTGGCTTGCCCATAGCCGAACGCCACTGTTGCACAAAAAAATCTTCATGTTTGTTCGGCTGTCGTTTTTGGCTTCCTCTTTGTTGATTCTTCAGTGTACTGCGGTGACCTAATGAAAATGGCAACAATGAACGTCCGGGAACGACTCGAGCAGCTGCGACACGACGCATTTGTCCATGCTTGCCGGCACTGTACTGTGCAAACACGCAAATATTCTCTTCAAAATGTGCCAATCAATTTTACGAGCGTTCGTGTCTGTATGTGCAGACAGGCCTATCTGTGACATTTTAACTGGCTTTATCTCAAAAAGTTAAGAGCACCACAACACTATGGGTTATCCGACACCATGCTTTTTTATCCCTTAGGTAAAAGACAGTTGCGAAACGGGCAGGACGTCGTCTTAACGAATTGTCACTTCCTTGATATGGCATCCCCACGTTGGATCTATGTCGTGCGTGAGATGAGGCTGATACAATGAACCCAATGAACTGAAATGCCAGGAATAGGTGCATCCTGAAGGTGGCGGCAAAAGGTTCGTACCTACCACCCACAGTACACGTCATCACATCCCAAAATGCAGCCACAGTCATTCGAACCCCCCAAGCCAATACACCGGTACCTCCATTAGTATGCGCACGGTGTACACGTACGTGTATGAACACGTTTCTTCGATTGCCGCTTTCAAAACTTGGGTGTGGAATATATTTGGGGGTAGCACTGTATTCGTGTCAACACAGAAGAGATATGTCATGTGTGGCAGCAACGTCTTGCACGGGAAAAGACGAAGAAAATTAAAGTCAACAGGAAACTCGCGGGGTTCCAACGCACCCAACACCAGCAGGTAAGCACCGTATCCGGCACATCGCTTCTTACGAATTAAATTAACGAACTGTCCTTCTTTCATATTGATGCGACATCCGACTGGAACCAGAACAGCTCTGCCCGTGAACTGACTTGGCGGGCTACAAGATGAACGACAGAAGTATATGGTTGATTACCGACAGAGGAGATTCGTTTCTTCTGCCAAGCATAAAGATCGGCTGTGGGGCTCGCCCAGCCCCTTTTTTCAATTGGTACCTGGAGCTTTTTCCCCAGGGTAAAAGAGGCAAAGACGTGAAGCTGGCCACTCACCTCCATACAGTGCCGAGGTTAAGTATGCGTGGAAACACAACTCCACTCCCCCACTTTCCCTTATACCGCGGAGCCTTAATAACATTTTATCTTCACGACACTGATGAAAAAGTTCTGACCCTGTCGCTCTGAGAACGAAACTAAAGGCCAACACGCATCCTTCAAACCATTCTTCCCCTTACTGCTACGGTGATACATTAGGTCTTGTAACTCAGCCAAAATGACTCCTAGGATTCCTATGTTGCACTTTGTATTGTGACGTCAAAAAAAGGCGTGTCCGCTTAGGGCGAAAAACAGATTCACTCCGTAACAAACCCGAAGATTACGATGGAAGCAGAAACGGTGACGTAACGAGGCGACGAATTAATGTGCAGAGGGCCCCCAGGAGAAAAATTCTACCAAGACTTTCCCAAGATGTTGGTCCTGCTACATGCAGCTGCTTGACCAGTCTCCATACTTCCGTCACAACGAAAGGTATCATTAACAAGAATTACTACCTATCAGTGTAAATTACGTTTGGTGTATCCTCGATACTACGAGTCCTGCCGGAAATCTAATGGTGTCCTCCAACAACAGTGTCCCGGGCTACACGGTCAAGTGCGAAGACGAGAAGACTTTTATATAAATTATAACCGTCAACACAACGAAGTTTTGTGTATATTAAAGCACCATGTTTCGGCACATGTGGGTCGAAACTTGCTGCTTTAGTAAACACCAGAACTTAGTTGTGTCGACGGTTATAATTTATATAGTTGTCACACGATCCGACAACAGGATATCCGCCTTACAGGTTGTCACAGAGAGTCATGCAAAAAAAAAAAACACCTATAGGTACAATATGTATTTACCCTGAAGATGACCCCCGTGTGTTCGAAATGTGTTGCTTTAATAAACAGAAAACGGTTGTGTTGACGGTCGTAATTTACACGGTTATACTACCACACAGCAGGATCCACCTTAAAATAGAGGGTAAAGATTTTTTTATGGCCCACGTACACTCACACAAACTAGTCAGTTCTATAACTCAGACACTAACATAACCAGTATCAGATTTTTTTCACACAGTGCTCACGTACATTTCGAGAAAGTATGTATACACTCCCTACCACCATCCCTTACTCCACAAAAATAAAATAAAATTGAATTAAATTAAATTAAATT
>Ga0123352_10010087_pt1 | contig 14820 bp, 9 predicted proteins | sample TergutLab28metaG_FD_89700 | JGI IMG/M metagenome (GOLD analysis project Ga0123352, IMG submission 89700) | Labiotermes labralis P1 segment gut microbial communities from Petit-Saut dam, French Guiana - Lab288 P1 | ecosystem: Host-associated > Arthropoda: Insects > Digestive system > Gut ... | reverse complement strand
CCTGCCTGCCTGCCTGACTGACTGACTGACTGACTGCCTGCCTGCCTGCCTGCCTGCCTGCCTGCCTGCCTGACTGACTGACTGTATGTTTTCTGTCACGTAAGCGTTTTCATAGGCAGATATTTCTCGGGACATGAAATATTATTCTGGGGGTTCCTTCATGTTAGAAAATTTTGGCAACACTCTGTTAGCAGATTGCACCGACTTAACTCTTTCAATACTGCGGCTCTCCATTCGATCCAGACCTGTCAGTTCAGTTCCATCCTGAAAACCCATTTTCCCCAAGACTCATCTCAAACAACCCCGCAAAGGGTGTTCCAAGTGGACGTCTTCTAAGAAGTTTCCTCATCAGATTTCTTTATACATTTCTTGCCCCAGTTTTGGATATACATACACCCCTTAATCTTTTGTACATATCACTGTATTGGAGGATCATATGATCTCATAAATTAAGAAGAAAAGACTTGTGAGATTTCACACTTGATTCTCGATGCAGGTGAAACTTTCGGTCTTCTGGTATTTTAAGAATTGTAGTTTGGTAATCTGATGTTTATTGGACCGTACATCATTGTGATAAATGAAGAATAGAAAACCAAATAGATACCACTTATTATTTTATTGTACTTCTTATAGGCTCAACATGTTTCGGGCACTACTATGCCCATCATCAGGAGCTCGCGACTATGATGTTGGTTACCACATTGGTCGTTTTGTTCTGTAAAGATGGAGGGGTTAGCGTTAGTGTAAATATATGGTTCTTACTGGTGTAAGTTCGGTGTGAAGTTCTTTGTCGCTTTGTTGCAGCTGGTAACGTGTTTCTGTTAATATTAATATTTGTGATTCTTTATGCGTGGTGATCGTAGTGTTCTGTTGTGTGTAGTGTGTTTCATTAGTGGATTGGTAATTCAATGTGTTGTTGGTGTTCATTAGTATGGTGAATCTGAAATTGTATATACCTTGGTTTGCTGTATGTTGGAGGTTAGTCTGTTACCGGAAGGCCGGGGCTTCCCCTATCCGACTACCAACCTATGCCGCTTAATATCCCAGAAGAGCAAAAGCTCCAAAATTTCCTTCTTCAATTTATTAAATTTCCCATTTATTACTTCTTGACAGCATGTCCTTTTTTCAACTTTTCAGGCTTTCACAGTGGCGTGGTTGAGGTCTTCGTTCTTCTTTGGTGTGACTTCAGAGAAGAAGAAAGTTTGTTTTCGTAGTTCTGTTTTAAAGATTTATAATTTGTATTGTTCTCTGACATAAGGAAGACTGCCTCATGCCTGTACAGAACAATTTACCAGTCTGTCAATTTAGGTAGTAACAAACCAATATGAACCACCCTTCACTCACTGGCCGTTTACGTACGTTCGGAATGATGGCGCTGTAAATGAATATTGGTAGCTTAACTGCGTGATTTGTTCAGCAATTTACTCCTATAGGGTTATAAAAGTCCCGTCGAACTTTTCAGAGGAAAAAGTAGGTGAAGCTGCAGTAAAAGGATTTATTGATTCAGCTTTTATTACCTAATTCACTGCTGGATGCAAATATCGACATCTCAGCAGGGTTTCGTTCGGTGTACGGGATATTGAAACGTTTGTTTGCAGTTATACTGGCTAAATTATTGTCAGATTACAGTTAGTACAGTTCTTGAAAACACTCTTTTGAGAATCTCTGTTTTATGCCCCTTAAAGACCTTATGGCTGGATATCTGCAGTGCTGAAGAAGAGGACTCTTGTACTTTTTTCTTTTTGGAGGATGTAAATTATGAAGCAGTTGGTGATATAAATACTTGTGTAATTTTTAAAGAAGTCATTTAGTGATATTCTTATTATTGTGACACCAAAGTTCTTTGCAAATAGAGACGCGTGGATAGTGGCACTTTTGGTTTCTAATTTTATGATTTTTACATAAAGATTTTCAGAGCAGGAAAGTAGTACTGCGAGATTGGAAGTAAAGAAATATTTTAGAACTGTAAATTTATGCGTGATGGGATTACTGCTATTTTGATTTCGTTAAAATGTTGTTACACCCTGTGTACAGAATAACTGTTGTGGTGTTCAAATATTTCAGTGTTGGGAGGATATTATGAAACTCTCGACTTCCTTCCCTGACGCTTTCGAGAAACTTCCAAATGACATCCAGACCCATATTGATGACTGGAAAGAGGTAAGACAATTGCTAACCTTATTACTAAGCGTCAGATCCATTCTGTTTTACAGTGACAGATTCTACCCACTTATAATTATAAATGAGATTAATATTAATAGAGTGACGTATGAAAGAAGGTGGGAAATCTCCGCTTATTTTGTGTAATTTTCTGTCTCCAATTCCGTTAAAAATGCATTCAGCATGCCTGAATTTTAATTTACAATAACTGGAAACAAATTAAGAATATTTAATGTTTCCACCATGAGAAAGGCATGTGAGTAGGCCTGTATTTTCGCTTTTAAATTCAGAGCAAATGAAATTAATTTTTTAAAGTAGCAGGCTACCAGTTTCTTTGCAAAGGAAGCAATCATGCTAGATAATTAGCAAGGACATGTTGTATATAAATGGTAATTACATATACAAAACATAATATTAAAATGAGTTTCATATCTCTGTATTTTATGAGCAAACAAATGCACGGAAACTCTCTAACACGTATTTTTTTTACGTTTAGGTGACCGTACATCGTGATAAATTCTAATAATAAAACCAGCTAGATGCTCTAATTTCTCTAATTTATTTTTGGAATTAAATTCTACTTGTTTCGAACTGCGGTTCCGCCCTGATCCTGCTCGCAACTTGTCAGCAAACCTGTATGACATTTACCATTGCTGTGCGTACAGTGAAAAACTGCTGATGATGGACAGAGGAACTGTCCGAAACATGTAGAGCTTTATTCCAAAAATACATTTGATAAATTAGTGCATGTAGTTGGTTTTGTTATAAGAATCTGTAACACATAATCAGACATAGTTGCAAATAATTTTCACTGGGGTAATTAAGCGTTGTGAAACTTAAGTGTCTGTTTATATACAAATATATTATTTTTCTGCTAATGACGGTTGCCGAAGGTGGCGGCATGGTTGTTTCTTCGTAATCAGGAGACCCCGGGTTAGACTTTCGACACGGCACGTGAGTGCTGCCTTGACTGAAGCTTTTTTGTCATTTCTTCAGTCCTTTGAGAAAACCTGCGTGACGGTGACATAACACAGAGTGTAACAGCCCCTTTCCAACTGGTCTTTAAAAACATCCTTCCCTTCAACACTGTGCATTATTACCTACAGTAATATGGATAAAGATATTTCCGAAATTAAACAATTACCGATAAATAAATTAGTCAGGAGATAGTTACGAATACTTAGTTAGCTTAAGATATCCGAATTTTGGTTCTGATAACATATTTTTGTATAAATTCTGACAGTGGTTTGATTTGGACCAACCTGAGACTTCGGATTTCCCCAGTGGATACACGCAGAAGACGAAAAACTTCCAGAAGTTGATGTTGCTGAGGTGTTTCCGTGTGGACAGAGTGTACAGAGCGGTGATAAACTATATTTCTGAGATAATGGGAGAGGAATACGTGAGGCCTCCATTCCTCAGGTGAGTTGATAGCGTCTGCAATTGGTTCACCAGTACTTCAACAGTAGACGGAGGTGTCGCAGACTGAAATCAATTGTTGAATGTAGTGGGATGTGCAAAAGGTGGGGTTATTACTTATACTCTTCCCTCATTGGCCTCGATGTTCATTTATTTCGTTCTCAGCGAAAAGAACGTACCTTCTGCGATGCCTTCCTGCCCAAATTTCTCCGACGAATAAATTACGGTGTTTTCTGCAGGAATTTCGAATTAAGCCTGAAATTTTGACGTTTTGCTGACCGTGCATCTCAGTATATTTATCTCAGTAATTAAACAACTTGATGCACAAAATTTGTGTTTTACAATAAGTTTATTTCATGCCTCTACATGTTTCGAGCACATGTGCTTATCATCAGGAGGTCAAAAATTGGATTACACAGCCTCCTGATGATGAGCACATGTGCTCGAAACATGTACAGGCATGAAATAAATTTATTGTTAAACACAAATTTTGTGCATCAAGTTGGTTAATTACTGAGATAAATAAGCCTGAAATGTGTTCTGTGTAGCAACAATACTGTTTGTTCCAGCAAACAAAAAATAAAAATTTCGCTTCCTGCTTGTGTGTAAGACTGCCATGTTCAGCCATTTTGTGTCGTGGAGGAAGTATATGAGATACTCCTATCCTTTAGACCAAGGATGCACAAAATTTCCAAAACTCTAGTTACCACCTCAAACCTGTAAGTTCCACAGGGGTGTGACTTGAAGACTGAAACCCAACAGAATTTAAGGAATTGACACCCTGCTCTAGACATAATTCTAGGGATTAAAACGAACTGTCGCAAGATGTAACACGTGTCAGTAAGTGGCAAATAAACTACAGTTACTCAGTCTAACAAAACACGGGTTTATTTCAATTCAGTTTGTTACGTTTACATACGTGCTACATGTTTCGGCCTGTACTTAGGCCATCCTCAGGCAGGTCAATAAACGCCCTTTCAAATGAACGTACAGTAATATCCCTGTTTCTGTATCTTACCTGAGGATGGCCTAATAGAGGCCGAAACATGCAGTACACATGCAAAGTGAACAAATTGAATTACAATACAGCTGTGTTGTGTTCAACTGAGTTGCTGTAACTTGTTTAGTGGTAAACATAACAGGACGGCTTCCATAAAAAATCAGTAAGTGGTTTTGTCTTAACAATATTACAAACGTATCAACATTACGTACCCTTACTCAAGGGGTAAACATTATGAAAGAAGCACACATCATTGAGTGAAACACAATGCAATAAAAGTGCCTTAACGACTGTAGAATCTGTGAATGATTCTTGGCGGTTTCAGAGGATTCCTCTTCGCTACAGAAAACAGATCGGGGAATTAACTGGTCTCATATACATGCGTTGCCGCGGTTCGGGGCCTGATAAAACTGCTGAACACAGTTTAGTGCCGAAGTCTTAGAACGAGTGGAGCTGTACCCCTACAACAAGGCGAAGGATTACTGTGGGCTGCACTGACAATCATTTTGATTTCGCAATCCTTTTTTTTTAGTCGTTGACCTACTTTGAGCACAACGAACATATAGAGGGACGTGTATGTCCTTCCGCATATTTCCATATTCAGGCTACTCCATGGATTTCAATGAAATTTGGTATCTGCTCCTGGGGTAGAAGTTTTGAGGTTAATCTGTTTTTGTGCCAATATGTACGTATGTGAGTATTATAGGCCTATGTCAGGACCCGAGGTAGCCTACTCAGTATAGCGACTAGACTGCTTGCTGGAATATCCAGTGGTCGAATCTTGACATGTAAGATATTTATCTCTTCTGTAAAACATCCATACGTGGTCAGGGTCCAACCAGATTCCTACTAAATGGGTATTGGGGCCTCATTGCCATGGTAAAGCGGCTGGGGCGCGAGGCTAACTACTTGCCTCCGTTTAGTGCCGAAGTTGGGAATGAGTGGAATTAGACCTTCACTCCCACACATGTCTTAATGGAGGATAGACGGACAATTTTGTACGTAAGTCGTGTTACGGAACACAGTACTTCGCCACGTGTAAAATTCCACCGGCAAGTAGGATTTGTTCGTTGGCTTGATGATAAAATCTGTCTGCAGAAAGCAATACTCGCACGCGTACTTCAGAAATTTCCCCCGTTTAACGTAATCCGATTATTCATTAGCTTATGCACAATAGCTTATCACTATATAACATTCAGAGCGAATTGAATCCACTCTATAACCTCGTACTGCCTTTCTTGAATGTGTAGGTAGGTAGGTAGAGCGAGAGTAAATTTTAGAAGAACGGAAGAAAATGCATAAAGTTATAAACAGTTGTTCTGAAATATAATTCGGGTCAATAATAGTGTTGTTTGCTACCCTTTATTCTTTTTGAAAGAGGCATTAGTTATGATTTTTGTCCAATTTATTTTAATCTTTCTCTTGTTTATCAATTCTATTTGAGATCCATTAGCAAGACTTCTTTAATTTGCACCAGATTACTTATTTCCCATTAAATTTAAAAAACTTAGAACCTTTAACTAAAACTAATTGAATGGTATATAAATATCCAGTTCCTACCGCACAGTAAACACACTTCATCTACATTATAAAAACCAGCTATTTAGTTGACGTTCGGTTCGAGACCCATACCAGTATTAATAGACTCTGGAGGACGAATGAAGAGTTCTTTTGTAATATTAAATGTTTTGGTACATACGGTTACAAGTAACCACTGGACTTAGAGGGTCAGTGAAATGTCAACTAATAGCTTATAAACATATAGGACGCCCGGAGTTGCTGAATGATTACACGACTTACCAAAGTGCTGATAGTACTTGGTTTACCTAATTTTCGTGCGGTTGTATTTATCTTGTGTCACTGTGTCAGTATTTTTTTAAATTGGTTAAGGGAACAATTTTGTAACTTGTCCTTGTACATGCTGTACGTACTTTCTGTGGAATGAAACTTTTTAAAAATATTATCTTGTTTTCCAGTTTGGATGCCATATTTGAACAAAGTAAACCCACCATGCCGGTAGTGTTCATCACGAGTCCAGCATCTGATGCAATCGGTGACCTTTTGAAACTGGCAGAACGTTCGGGATTCGGAGGAAGTAAGTTCTGCTCCATGTGCCTTGGACAAGGTCAGGAACTGGTGAGTTTAGTACCACTACTTGTTAAAACATGTTTCAGGCAAGACTTATTTTGAATATAATAATTCAGGTTGGACAAATTCCACTGAATGAGCGCTGGCTTTGTTGTGGCGGGGATATAAATTGTCAATTGACAGAATTCAGGAAAACAAACTCAATGGATTGTGTATTTAGTAGAGAGTAACTGGAAGAGGAAGCCAAGAACGACAACTGAAAAAAACTAATTACACGAATGTTTTTCAACCTCTGGTTTCCTCGGAGAACTGTCGGTCCGTAAATTACCGTTACCTTGATGGGTTACATTTACTAGAGCACTTAAGCAATGAGAAATGTAAGTGATGTTCCACGCACATGATCCTCAGAGCATGGAGATGAGTGTTTAGTTTAGTGCTTCTTCCGTTTTGCTGTGGAAAAAGAGCCCCCATCGCTCACGGAATAGGAAGGTGACTATATACAATTTAGCAAAATAGAAAAGAAAATATGAAGGTGACGCCTTGTACTGTGATCTACCGAGTGGTCAGGATACGGAGATTTGAGTTCGATTGACGAATCTTTAAAAAATGAGTGCTGGATTAGGCGTTACAAGGCCCAGCTCCTGGAAATGTTGTGTTCAGTAAAGTAACTATACATATATTTTTTTTTACATTCATTGTTCCGTGCATCATTATAACATGTAATGTTTATCTTTAGTTATCTCTATTACAATTACAATAGTCAAATTATATTTTAGAGATAACTAAAGATAAACATTACATGTTACAGTACACAGTATGCCAGAGGCTGCCTGTACAGTAAAAAAGTGAACTCCTGATGATGAGCTCCCTGCAGCTCGAAACATGTAGAGTGAAGGACGACTAACTCTGAAATAAAGGATAGTCCATAAGTGTCATCTTGTTGGTAATCATTTTGAAAAAATATACATATTTTTTTTTCTAATGGCTCGAGAGCCCCAGTAGCCCTAAGCCTCCTCTGTGGGTCTTCATCCACACTTCGACACACCACACTCGATAGGACTCCTCTGGAGGGCTCGATGCAATTCTGAGGCCGTAATTATCTTCGTGGAACCCACGATGACAACATATGCTCCCCGGACAGCAGGGGAAAAGTATGTTGAAATTTGGAATAGAATGCATATTTTACAAAATCTTTTTTTTTTATATTACATACCACATTCACCGTCATACTTATTTGTTTCAGGTACAAGTCTATTGTACAGAACTCATTACGGCACAAGTAGGACAGGGAACATTGAAAAAGGAACATGCTGTTATATGTCGTTCACTCTTCACCATATAGAAAAAGTTTCCTAGTAAATTCACGGATAGCACTGAATGATTTATTGTAATTTTTATACGAATTTGCATAAAGTTATATTTGAAATCCGTAGAACATACGCGTTTTATTGAACCAATAGGAATAACATTCACGAATACTAAAGTCACGAGGCATATTATTATAACCTTCATTACCAAATTTCATCCAAACTTGATGACCAGTTTTGGAGCAAGAACACGCGCAAAGGCTAAGCAAATTACCAACATGCTTTTTGTTTCAAGCATTATGTCCTTATCGTGCCATTTAATTGCTTAAGTGGAAGCCATATTTAACTTGGGCTGTAGTGATAAATAGGCTTAGGTTTAGTTTTGATTCCAGATTGCTCTGAATATGCTAACAATGGCTGTTGCCAACGGACAATGGTTAGTGCTTCAGAACTGCCATCTGCTGCTGGCTTTCTTGAGAACTCTAGAGAAGGAACTGCAGCAAACCCCCGAACCTCACCGTGACTTTCGACTGTGGATCACAGCAGATCCGACGCCTGGGTTTCCTATCGGTATCTTGCAGAGGTCATTAAAAGGTAAATATCAGAAAATGGCACAACGCATTTGATCATACTGAGATCCTGATTAGGTCTATGCCACATTTGAAAATATGTTTTCTTATATTTGTCGTCCCTTTTCTTCTCCTGTGGGCCCGGTAGCTCAGTCGGTATAGCGACTGACTACGGACTGGACTGTCCGGGATCGAATCCCGGTGGGGACGATATTTTCCGCCCATCCAGACCGGCCCTGGGGCCCACCCATCCTCGTGTAAAATGGGTACCGGGTCTTTCCCGGGGGCAAAGTGCAGCCGGAGCGTGCTGCTGACCACTATGCCTCTTCTAGTGCCGCGGTCAAGGAAGAGTAGAGCTATACTTCTACCCACCCTCTGGGCCACACAGGGCCTGTAACGGGATCACTTTACCTTTACATTCTTATTCTTTATTTTCATATCTTCTTCTTTCATCCCCTCCTAGTGCCTGTGTGCCGCAACCACCACCACCACCACCACCACCATCAGCTCCATCCTCATTCATTTCCAACCTTTTACGACCTCAGAAATCATTTCTCTCTGTCGCACATACACACAAACACCTAAACACACTAAGTGTTATCGATCACAACATTTGTTGTGTGATTTTTTCGACACACACCTATAATTATATAAATCTATGTGAAGAAGAGGACGTAAACAGCCATCAATTTGGATGAAGAAAATGACGAACTGGAATCATGTGTGCTTTATTGCCAACAGTGGTGACTGAACCTCCACATGGCCTGAAGATGAAATTAAGAAGTACTTACTACAAGCTGAGTAACCAGACACTGAAGAGCTGTAGGCATCCAGCGTTCCTGTCACTGGTTTATGTCCTGGCGTTCTTCCATGCTGTGGTCCAGGTATTATATCATGTAGAAATATCTATAGATTTTGGTTAAATTATGATTTATAACTGGATCTTGTATCATTATGTGTAAATCTTTTAGCAGAGACAGAAAGACACCCATCATGTGCAGGTTAGATGGCCAAAACCTTGAAGATTAAGAGGGCTTGACAGCAGAAAGTGACTATGTCATTGATTATTTGCTGTGTGCAATATGTCGTAACGCACCTGACATTTTAAGAAGCTGGAAATGTTTTCCTGTTGCCATATGTTTGTTCTTCTTTTGTAATAAATATATTTTTATTTGTCACATATTTGTGAATTTAAAATGAGAATATTCAATATTTTTCAGGTTACAGACGTGAGATAATTCCTCATGATATTTTGACAATTCACTTGTAATTTCTTTTTCATTAAATGCAGTTTCTAGAGAAAATTTCTGCTGGCCATATTATCTGCGTAGTTCAGACAATATGGCCGCAAGCGTACGTTTCAGATTATTGTTTCTGTCTCTCGTTACAAGCAACTGCAGTCACAAGTCTTATTGTTGTACTGCCTGTATATATCGTGTTTGTTTCTTGTTTTAAAGCCTTACTAAAGTGATGCAAAGGAATGAAGAATCTTAGTGTGGCCATATTACCTTCAAGTACATCGTTACAATTTGTGTTTCACAAAGAAAATTCGTACTGAGAGTGAAGTATCTTTTGTATTATTGTAAAAGTGGCAGACGTGCGATGATAGCTCTTTCTTTTTTCCTCATTTCAGTGAATTGACTGTAATGCGGTTTTATTTCTGTTATTAGGAACGCCGAAAGTATGAAAAGATTGGGTGGAACGTTTGTTATGACTTCAACGAATCAGATTTCAACGCCTGTGTGAAAATATTGGGAACATATTTAACAAAATCACTTGAAGCAAACGATTCAAGAATCCCCTGGAGAAGTTTGAAATACCTTATTGGCGAGGTACGTTGTGTGTTGTGGTATTTCAAACTGACTCTGGTAGCAATAAGGCCTAATACACGAAAGTTCAGCGTTGCTAAATTAAAAAATTGGCAATGCAAAGTCCCGAGGCCGTTCCGTCTAATTCTCGCCTCGATTTCCACATCTATAAGGCGGAAAATATATTAAGTCTGCTCCCTTTTTTTCCCTCTCGTCAATTTCACACAAACTGCGGACCCAAACTTCTTACCACCTACATTTCGGTCGTCTTATTGACAAAATTATATTTATAAAAAATACATTTCTGATTTTTACATTTAATGTGAACAGGAATCTCAAAGGCGTGTTTTCTCAATTTAAACTTAAGTTTCCAGCGTTTTCGTCCGTTTATCCTTTCGTACGTTAACAGTTCCATGCTATTTCCATCATCCATCCTCACCCATTCTCTTTACGTAATCTTTATATTTCTTAATTCAGGGCATAAAGACTTACATTATTTTTAAATTTAAATCCCAGTGATAAATAAATGTGCAAGTGAGGGGCGCCGGTAGCGAGATGCAAAGTGGGTGGTGCAGTTGAGTAACCCTGGGATTTTGACATTTAATAATTGATTACAACAAACAGCACAAAGCAACCTATACAAACAAACTTAAATTTCGTAAATTACTAGAGTTTTAGCCTAGTTGCTAGTTAATAATTTTAATGATAGCTGTGTTACTGACTTGTTCAGCGTTGATCGTTAAAACATCTGGCAATCTACGCCGTAGGTAATGTGCACCACCTCAAGAAAAGCGCTACCGGCGCCCTTCATGTCACCTGATGTAACATGAAGTCTGCTTAATTAGTGAAATTTGCTCAAGAATTACAGTTAATGTGGTGATAACTACAAGTCAGAGAGAACACTGTAAAATCATGTTTGGCCTTTGAATATTCCGGTTGGTCATGAAATGTAGTCGACGCTGACGTTCAGAAAATCAATTATAATTTCCGGGAAAACGGAAAAATCATCACTGCTAGAATCTCATCCCCAACGAGTGACAGCAGCTGAAAGAAGCGTTGCAAATAACGGCTTAATCCTCAGTAGAACACATTTTACTCTTATAAAATCAGAAATTTTCTTTTTTTTTATATTAACGTTGTTTTAAAATTTTTATTATCTGTCGCCTAATGTCAAAGCCCTTTAATTATTCTGTATTTTGAGGCGGAGGAATTTTATATCTCTGCAGAACTGAGTCTCGAATAGGCCCTTTGCTAATCTTCCTGTTCACAGAAGAATGAATGCGAAACATTGGCGTGGAATTAAAAACTGCCAGGGAAAATCCGAAGTACTCGTAGTGATACATCCCAATGACACGTTTCCTTCCACGTGGAACGACCCATGACCTTCGTGATCAGAAACCAACGCTTATTCTCACAATCAAATATGTCGAATTTAAGGACATTCGTGTCTCTTTAATAGCCCCACATATGCAGCAAGAGGCTGTCAGGTTTGAGCTTATTGTCTCGCAATTTGGTGCCTTGTGTAGGTTATATATCTTCTATTTGCAGGTGATATATGGTGGACGAGTCCTAGATAGTTTCGACCGACGTATTTTGAGGACCTACATGGACGAGTACATGGGAGATTTCCTGTTCGACAACTTTCAGCCATATCACTTCTACTGCGATCAGTTTGTAGATTTCGTAATTCTAAATCAAACTAATAAGGACGGCTACATCAGTAAGTAAACAACGCAGCTACAGGAAGCATTTATCTGATGGCTTGACATGTTTAAATTTGTGTCCCAAACAAGTGTGCGTATTTTCCAAAATATATTTTTTGTTATTTTATATATATATCATATTTTCATGGATGTTCATTTCAGGTATGAGTTTACTTATATGAATTTAATTAGTTGTTGTACGGACATAGCTGCGTGAAGTTAAATATTATTTTCCGTTGTTTTTCTTTAAATATTTGACATATTTCAAAATTTTACCGAACAAAGGAAGTGTGTTCCTGAATAAAATCCATACTTTACATAATTTAAAAATATTCTCCATAATGATCCCTTTCTTTTAGAGACCCTAAAATTGTGTATATATATTTTTTTCACTTAAAGGAAATTTTGATTTCAGCATCCTGTAAAGCTTTGGGCTGGTTTTGAACAGGAATGAAATCTAACCGAATAATTTACTACATAACTCCCTGCAAATACAAATTTTTGTAGAATGGTGATCCCTCTTTTCTAAAGAGCCTAAAGTTTTATATATATATATATTTACATATACATATATATTTGTCATTTAAAGGTGAAAATTTTGATTTCAGCATCCTGCAAAGCTTTTGGCGGGTTTTGAACAGGAATGAAATATAACCGACTAATTTTCAATATAACTACTGGCAAATACAAAATTTTGTAGAATGGTATTGCGCAGTGTCTGATGTGAAACATGTGGAGATATCCCAGTCCAATGCACATTCTGCATTTGGTGTACTTTAGATCCTTCATGCAAAACAAACTTGCTCCAAGTGTTGCTCTCCTCACACACATCACAGAATAAGGTGACACCCAAGTATATTCAATTTCTGCCCCCCTGCTCTAGAATCCAGTCACGTCACAATACCAGTTTTTTTTCATTTAAAAAATGTCTTTATTTCTAGTTGTAGTATCCTTCTCAGAATTCCTTTAGATCGCTTGGTGAATAACAATATGGACAATAAAATTTACTGTGTAGTTCTGATTTATAAAATACAGGGTTATAATATGGAAAACGTATTTTTGCCATGTTTCAAATGGTTGACACTGTAATTACAGTATAAAGTAGCGGGTTAATATATTGTTGGTTAAGTTTATGATTTGAACTCTTAGATTTTTTGGACTTTTTCCACCGTATTTATTAAAATGAAATACACTACGCTTCGGGGACTGTCTCGGTCCCCCTCTTCAAACTTGTCTGTTCCGAAACAACTATCTTTACGTGAGAAGTCTTTACACTAATTAAACCCGGACTATTGTAAAATTGGTGAATACAACATATTCAAATGACAGCTTGCATAACCGTATTTTCTAAACTGTATTGCAATATGTTACATTTACTAATCTCACGTTAATATGGATTTAGGACATTGTAAATAAAACTTATTGTGATACAAATTTTGTACATCATGTTGGTTAAATACTGAGTTGTTTTACAATAAACAAGACCGGAGCCCGGGACACATCCTGTCCCCGAAAAGTTTTGTTTTATATTTAAGTACCTACGATGGAAAATTTCAAAGTTGTCTATGAGCTGACATGTCATACAACTTCGTCAAGAACCCTATAGAAAAGCGTATGTGTACCGTAATTACTGGTAACATATAATGAAGCGTTTACTTGCCAGCTGTCTGTCATTTTCAAGCACTCGAAGATTTAGAAGCCTGAAGCCGAATGAAGGTCGCTTGGTTTTAAAAGTGCTGTTTCCCGTCGCTACGGAACGCGTTAAGTTATGAGAATAAATTACCCGGAAATTAATCTCCGATAACAGGTGAATATTTTAAGCGTCATTGATTTACCCGTAGGCTGGAAAAGGAAGTCTTACGTAAATGAAATTCTAGTCGCTTCGAGAGGTGTGTTATTGCTCACAATAACCTTGCCATAATTTATAGCAGCGACGTTGGTCGCTAGGCACTGAGACCAGCTTTGAATCTCGGCCGAGCCGTGAGTTACCCTGACATCTCTTATCTGCTGCCTGTTTGTTATAAAATTACTATTTCTATGAGATTCGACGCTTTATTGGCGATATTTATATTGTGGTCTTCTAGGTTCTTACATCGTGTAGTCTGGTACGTAACCTCTTACCCTATTTACCTAATGAGCGGAGCTATATCGCTGCTCCCCCACACGCCTCCATGACATGTACAGTCCTATCTTCCCTTGACATCCTATTAGCATTGCTCTTATCCACATGCTCTGTGCGTCAGGCCGTTTCTAATTTGAAGACGCTAATACTAATCGATAGAGAATACATATGATGAAACTCTGCTCCGTAGTTATTTCCATTTTTCTCATTACTCGTACACTTTATCCCAAAGGTCCAAGTTTTCCTTCCCCCCCCCCATTTAATACCTTCATGGTATTCAAATTTTACGCCTGCGTTTGTCCATGCAGATGCCATCGAACGGCTACCTTTAGTCCACAGTCCAGAAGTCTTCGGACTGCATCCTAACACCGAGATCAGCTACTGTACCCAGGGTGCTGCAGACATTTGGAGCGACTTACTGGAACTCCAGCCACAAAGAGGTGAGCTGATATATGCAAAGGAAATTCCCATCTGTTGGTGCAGCATTTCTCAGACTTTTACGTAACAAGTGGCTTATTGCTGTTAAGCTGTGTGTGTGTGTGTGTGTGTGTGTGCTTGTGCATGTGTGTGTGTGTGTGTGCGTGTGCGTGTGTGTGTGTGTGTGTGTGTGGGTGTGTGTGTGTGTGTGGGTGTGCGAGTGTGTG
>Ga0123352_10010083_pt1 | contig 14823 bp, 7 predicted proteins | sample TergutLab28metaG_FD_89700 | JGI IMG/M metagenome (GOLD analysis project Ga0123352, IMG submission 89700) | Labiotermes labralis P1 segment gut microbial communities from Petit-Saut dam, French Guiana - Lab288 P1 | ecosystem: Host-associated > Arthropoda: Insects > Digestive system > Gut ... | reverse complement strand
TGGGCGGGGGGTGGTGGCCTGAACGCTGTCCCCCCCCCCCGCTCTGTCCCCCCCTTTTGATGGTGGGCCCTCTTTTCCCCCCCCCCCCCCCCCCCCCCCCAACATGCCTTCATGGCACATACAGGAACAATCTTATGCTTCAGCTTGAGCAGTCATCTTAGTAGGACAAGGCTATCATCTCAGGGAACTCGTTCTGCTTCCTGTAGGATTCAGGACACCAAGACTGTCAAATATGGGACAGGGTTACACCAAGAACAGAAGAGGTTAAATGGTCTGCAGAAGGAAGGGAGGAAGGAATCTAAACGAACAGCTGAGTCCACAACAGCATGGAAAATATGAAAATGAAACATGTCATTACACAATTAACATTTTACTTATAATGATAATGTGTATAATACATAAAGTGACAAAACTGTGTAAGGAAATACTCATTCTGTGAGTGCATGTATATACTACAAACAAGTTTTTTCTTTTAAACTCAAATTAAATGCAAATTAATTATTACCACTTCCAGTATTTGACACTCATGATTGAAATGAATGAACAGAAAACATAAAAAATTCAGGAAATGAGCAAGATATGTCTCTCTACACCATCCTGTTTGTCTAAGGAAGAGCACAATGTGGTCTTCTGCGTTACGACACCATGAAGTCATGTAGGGTGGAACCAACACTGCAGGAACAGACTGCAGTATGCAGTCGATGGACACAGAATATCCCAGATATACATCGACCTACAGACTTACTGGCATCCAAATCCTAGAAGACCACAATGCAAATCTTCACTACCAAGAAGCACTTATGCCCCAGACAAGCCATTTCTAAGGCACAACATACACCCTTCATCATATCTTGTCAGACACCTCCACAAGTGACTCACAAAACGTTTTGCTCTGTCTTGCATGGTTGCACAGTCTACATAGTAACATCAACACACAAGTCTGTAAGAGATGTATCGGCCAGCTGTTTCTGATGGGCGGATTATTTTCACAACCTGCAAAACACAAAAAATGACAGTACTGCCAACTGCAGAGCAACAGTAAACTACTGGTGCAGGATGACCCTCTTTCAGTGGTCACAATCCACATCAACGGCAGTAAACTTCCTCAAAACACAGATTTGCCTACTGTAAAACTCATGTTCACATGGTTTTTCCTTCTGCATACAAATTATTCAATCACAGCATAACAATTTGCATCTACTTGTACATGGCATTACAAAAAAATGTGTTCTTACTTCAGCTGCAACAATTATGTTAGCAAGGAAATGTCCATCATGTTTAGATATGCCCAATAAAAGAATATTTCACGTAACACAGCATTTTTATCAACTGGCTACATATTTTGGCTTCACAGATCAAGACATTTTCAGGCCTACACACACATAATGCGACACACAGAAGAATATGTGAAATGATGTACAGCATGAGGATCAAGTTTTTTTTTTAAACAACAAAACATGTACAAACAAGAGATGAATTCTTTTGTTATCAATATTTATGTGTAAAACCAAAAATATAAAATACTGTAAGTGACAAGTTTGACTTCAAGAATATTACTTACTTAATTACTTTCTCCATGGAGCAGAGTCCTTCTTGAGTAGCTAACTAGTTTTCAGCTAGTCAAGAAATTCCCTGCATTTTATGGAACCCGAAGGTTCACTACCACATTCACAAGTTCCTGCCATCTAGCCCTATCCTGAACCAGCTTGATCCAGTCCATACCCCCACATCCCACATCCTGGAGACCCATCTTAATAATATCCTCCCATCTAAGCCTGGGTCTCCCAAGTGGTCTTTTTCCCCCAGGTTTCCCCACCAAAAGCCTGTATACATCTCTCCACTCCCCCATACGTGCTACATGCCCCGCACATCTCATTCTTCTCAATTTTATCATCTGAACAACATTGGGTGAAGAGTACAGATCATTAAGCTCTTCATTATGTAGTTTTCTCCATTGCCCTGTTACCTCATCCCTCAATATTGTTTAATTTTTTAAATAGGTGAAAATGAAATGAATAAAAATGATGGTGTAAAAATTACTGTATTGTTATTATTACTTCCTGTTTTTAGGTAAAGCTGAAAGGAGATCACATTCACAATGTATGATGGCCTGATGTATAAAGCCACAACTCACAGCAGAGCTGATACCAAACAAATGTCAGAAAGTAACGTTCTGTTAGCTGCAACTGTGCTGCTTCATGCAAACACTGTACAATGTTTCATGTGCCCTGGCTGTGGCACTGCATGCAAGCTGCCTCACTGTACTCTGTAAAATTCATGGAAATGGAATATTGCTGTCATTGTGCTTCTCATTCAGCGCTGCCCAGCATGTTACTGTAGGAGCGCAGCCTGCTGCATCTCCAAACTGGAGACTCTCACAATACAGGCACTGCAATTAGAAGTACACAGCATATGTGCTTGCTTACTCCTTCACTTTATGGATGTCCCAAAAGCTCTGCCTTGAGAAATGCACTCTTTTGGGTTATTATGCAGCAAGCTGTGGTATTTTCTTACCCACTTATTTGCATTTCACCCTTCAAGATGGGACCAATAGGTTGTCCCAAAATGCTGGTAAGAAATTATCACTACTCACTGTGTAATTACCCCAAAGGGTGCAGTTCTCATCTACTTCATGGCAGAAGCCTCAAATCATGCAAGCTTTGCCTTGTCTACAGCAGATGTCCATTTTTGGACTGCAGCTTGCTGTTTGCCTTGATCACTTTACCTATAGCTCTCCCAGATCATTCCCTACATCTTCCAGCCATCTCAGTCAGGGGCTACCAATGTTCCTTCTACCCTCTTTCTTGCTTGCAACGTTATAGTACTAAACAGATATTGTAAGTTTTATGTAGTTCATAATGTGCATTTTCTTAAATTCCATACTTTTTAAAAACCAACAAAATCCACTAATTAAAATACAATAAAATAAAATAATTACAAAACACACTTAATATCAGGTGCCAACTCCTACATGTTTCAGCACAAAGGTGCCATCATCGGAGAGTTTTTCAAAAGCAAAGGTTTGTAGGTCAAACAAGTATTTCAGGCTCTACTTGCCCGTACTTCCATCATAAAAGTTGAAAGCCTTCAAATGTTAAAACTCCAAATTACACACCCACAATGCTGCAACAACAGTACCACACATTGATAAGACTCCTCTAATGCACACTGAAGGCAGCTATATTTCCTGGGCTGTGCTCACAAACATCCGTAACAATATACGACCCAAAAGGATCTCATCCTGTACAGGACTTGTAACTTTTACGATGGAATTGTGGGCAAATGGTGCCTGAAACACTTGTTGGACCTACAAACCTTTGTTGCTGAAAAAACACCCTAATGATGGCACCTGATGTGAAGTGTGTTTTGTAATCTAATTTATTTTATTGTATTTTAATTAGTGAATTCGGTTGTTGCAACTCCATGAATATGTAACAGAGTCTATGATACAAGATTTTGTCATTTTAAATAATCATGACCCAATAAAAGAGAAATATTACATATTTCTGAACACGATTAGAAAGAGAGAAGATGAAAAAAATGCAAAACAAACATTAAAACACAAACAAGGATCGGAAGGCATTTAAGAACTTTTAAGGAGATGAACAGATCAACTACAAAAATCTACAGTTGCAGCAGTTCAGGGTCCTTGTGGGTGAAGCTGATGAAGTGTCACTGAATGAAGGAATGTGGACACAGAAATGCAAGAAACACAAGTATCATTACACAACATACAATATCAAAATTCAGGATGTTGTTAGACTATGACAATTCTTAAAAACAGACACAAAGAGAATTGATTAAAATTTCAATTGGACAAATCACAAAAATGTTAAATTTGAACGTTACCAGGTGTAGCAATTACAACCGACTGCACAGCAATTCAATGTCAGTCTATACCAGTGAGTATGAATATGTGCCTTAGAGGATCGGACAGAAACGTGGCTTGCAAATAATTTTTTTTCCCATCTATCACTTCAAGAACAATAAAGACAAATAAAATTAAAGCAGAGAAACAAATCAAGATAACATATGGAACTGCCCTACAAGTATCTATACACCAACCAGAGCAAAAACTCCAGACTTCCCTCCACTTTTTCACAGTGCTGTAATGCCAGAGGTGTGTAGCAAGGTACACTGGTCTTGCTATCACCACCTCAATACAGACGTCCAACCAAAGAAGTAACAATAAACCAGCCCTCTAACTATCCACATCAACGTCGCTGCCACCATATGATCTGTCACAGCGACATACAACCTGTTCAGAAGACATCGGGCTCGGTCTTGACTTCCTTCAGCTGCTGCAGTAATGTACAACTGCAGTGGGCATGGTCAAGGGGCTGAAAATTAATGCCCCATGCCTCCCAAAATGCCCTCAACAGAAACTTGCCACAGACTGCTGGCACAGACCTTGCACTCTGTGGATCACTGATGCAGCATGACAAACGATGACAGTTCTGACATGACAAGACTGTCAGTGAGCCCTAACTTCTTTATTACACATAACACATGCGTGGCGCACAGCTGTGACAGATGCCTCAATTCAGGTGTGCATCCAGAGTTTTTCACTGTGGGAGGGGCTAACCCTGGGATTATATGTAATTTTCATTTAATTTTATTAACTATGTCTACATATTCCTAAGTTTTATTTTTACATTTCAAAATTCAAATATACTAGTTATCAGCTGGTATCAGTGGCTTATTTCAGTTGAATTGTAAATCATGTGAAACATCTGATATCACTGTGTATACAAATTCTGTGTTTTTTAAATTTCAAATTGGGGGGAAGGGGGGGTGGGGTCTGCTGCCTGACAGCCCCTGCCCCTTGGGTGTGCACCTGTCTCAATTGGTCCGGACAAGTACATAGAGGTACAGAACGTATGTCCACTGTTCTATGTTCTGGACATCTATGTCAAACTAATAAATCTGCATGTAAAACAGCCTTGTATGTTACAGAACTGTACAAATATTATGGATGTTCAATAAGCACAGTTCTCTAGGTCAAAAACACATACATGAGAAGTCATTACATTTTTAAAAACAGCTCATTTATTCAAGTATCATTACTAGCCAAAATGATACCTGAGCACATTGATGCATTTATCTGTCTTGGCATGAGGTAAGAATTCTGCCTGCAGTAAAGATTGGGTACTTGTATTTGTAACCATTCACAAACTGCCATTTCCGCTTCCTCATTATCGTGGAATCGGAAACCTCAACACGCAATGCAGCCTGTCTGGTTTGAGAAGTTAGATGGTGCACCCACATGTCATCACTTGTCTACAGTCTGAACTCTTTGACAATGGATTTGTTGAACTTGTGTCAAAATGGGCACACTGCTGTGCCCAGGAACTACACTGAAAAACAGCAATATTTCTGTGGACTATGTGGGATCCATTAATGTTGTAACAACTTCTCACTTAATTTTTATGACCTAGGGAACCTTAGCTACTGGACATCCTTCATAAATGTTTAAAGTAAACCATGACATGAATACTTCCAGAGAAGGCACTGATAAACCACAGAAGGTTCAACATGTAACAAACAATGCCACACCATTAGTAAACTCTTGCGTGAAATATGAAACCACAAGTCTAGTTTATTTTCTAAGAACATCATAACTTTCTAGCTCAGGCTGACAGAAAACCCCACTAGGGCAAATTTAAATATAAATAAAGTAGAGTAAAGTAAATTTCACCCTATAAACATGCCATGAAAGCGGAGAGGGAGAAGAGGTACAGCTCTTCTCTTTCTTTAACCTCGGTGCAGGATGGGAGTGAGTTGTCAATGCCATGCTCCAGCCACTTTACACCAAAGAATGACCCAGCAACCATTGTACGGGATTCTGCGTGGGCCCTAGGGCCAGTCTGAATGGGTACGGAAAATCTCGCTCCCACTAAGGGTTTGATCCCCAAACCATCAAGCTCACAGCTAGTTGCTATGCTGACTGTGTTATCCCAGCCCACTGAATTTAAACAAGACAAACCATCTGGGACTGTTTCATAATTTTAAGAGAGGACTGTTGGACTCCAGACAAACAATTACCATTCTTCTTGGAATTAGTCTGCCACAAGACCACAGATGGTCAAGTCAAAGCAATGCTGTCTGTATGTCACAGATGATGGTGCACTGCAATCTGTAGATCAGAGAAGTTATACAGTATAATGACAGTAAAGTATTAGCATGTCTATGAATCAAAGTAGATGCATAGTGCAGTGACAGTTAATTGTCAGAACAGTTGTACCACCTTTGCTGTTAACTTCAAACAGAGGTTACTCAGAGTCCCACTTGAGAACCTAACAGCTGCTCATCTACTGGGTAAATTCTCCACCTTTCATGACTATTTTTGCAAGGTGCCACCCTAAGCAAGATGAAACTATTCCACTCCCTGCCATCCTATCCCTAGTGTCTACGGTAGGTCATTCAACATGTCTCCACACTTCAGGGTTTCCAACCACAAATACATTTCTGGTATCTACCACATGTGCTACAAGCCCTGCCCATCTCATCCTTCTGAAATCTGCTTTCAATAATACGAGGTGAAGCACACAACTCATGCAGCTCCTCATTACATAATTCTCTCCAAACTCCAGTACTTCCTCCTCCTTAGGTCTGAATATTATCCCCTGCATCATCCTCAAACACCCCCTATCTATGCCCGTCCTTACTAAGATATCACATTTTACTTCCACACAAAACACCAGGTGAAGTTAAGTTTTTGTGAGGCCTGTAATTTTTCAATACCAAAACAACATATACCAAAATCTGCACACAACAGTTACATACATCACTGCGTCTGGCAATTAATAAAGCAACAACACTTACACAAACACTAACACAATACCTGTTAGTGAGCTTAACCACTTAAAACCATCACACAAACCACTTTATTTTACCTGGCCCCGGCGAAGGCCAAAATAGCGACAAATTGGATCACTGGTTTGAATTCGTGGCAGATGGTTCTCTTTGAGCTTGCTTTAAAAATTAAGGACAAATTCAAAATGGTTAACAAAATTACACCAGATACTATTATGAATAGTTAGCTTCCTACTGGCTCAAGTGTGGACCTTTAACTGGCCTGCTGCTGTGACTGTACTGAGTGTTAAAATCTTCATTTTAGCAATTTTGACCAGCTATTTCCTTGGGACATAAAAAATAGAAACACGAAAAAAAATAACATTGATATTAAGAAACTACTACAAGCTAGCTAAATGGTACACCTGTCAACGGCATGAGAAAAAAATTCCCCGAATAATTGGAAGCTGTTATTAAAGTTGAGCTATGCTGTACTATCGCCAAGTATAAACCAAATTAACTGTCAAATCTCACCCAACAATTCCACCATGGAGTATAGCTTCCTTGTGGAACACACTGATGAAACATACCAATAACAGATCTTCATGTTGCAATCCTCCTTAAACATTAATAATAAAAAAGGGTTTTCTCACAACCAGGTCTCTCCGAGTATCTATATCTATGAGCAAAATCTTTCGTAACCTACAATTTGTTGCTTGAGCTCTTTTTCTACTTCTCCTCCAACATGAAACATCCTCCTTCCATATTAACATTCAGAAGCTGCTTAAAAATTCCATCTTCATTCATTCTTAAAGCTGTGTACACAACATCCTATGCTGCTGTTTGTCAAGTTATCTTTCGATTTTTCCTCCTTTCTTACTGTCTTCTCTGACTTCAGCTCCACACTAATTACAAATCTCATCTTGGATACTACAGACTTCTGCCCTGTTGCATGTCTGTGTTTCTGCTCTGTGTGTTAATGCAGGATTGTCATAAATTTTATAAGAAATATTTCTCCCTCAAGTACTTTCTATTTCGAAAGTGCATGTCTAATAAATTCCTTATTTTCTTGCAATTTCAAACTTTCTATAAGTTCATCTTCTATTCTTCTGTCATTACAGTAAACGTTTATTTATCTGGCCCTGTGTTTAGTGACAATTTCTATCTAATGGCAAACTTTTTACATACAGTCCCTTGCAATTTACACCTCTCTCAGTTTTCACAGTACCTTCAGTTTACTGAGCATTACTTAACACACTTATTTTTCTGGAAAGAAGTAAATGCTACACCATTACATTTTACTGTTTTAAATGTCTTGTAAATATTGTTGTCTTGTCAACGTGTTATTTTCCTTTCTTCATCACAGACCACAATAAAATTGCTGTTTGTAAGAGACCAACCATTCTACTGATCACCAAACATCACACAGCACATTCCATACCCCAATGATGTCATTTAACATACTTTTACTGTATTTTATTCCCAATGCACTTTAAAAGTTTTCAATTACACTGTGTTGTATAAACTGAAACCTAAGGGAATCCCTTAACTTAAGCAACACAGTGTTATGATATTTTTGTAATTTTACATGCTTTCTTCCATAAAGGCTACATGATGAATATGTTTGGTTTCTTGCCGCCATGACAGACATCTTCACAGTAAATACTGTGAATGTGACTACACTCACAGTCCAATACTGATATCTGGGACATCCCCAGTCATATTACCCTCTGTGAAAATAATCCTCCTCTGTCTCTATTGGCAAATGCTTGCATATTTCCTTCGGATGGGCCAGGCCCATTTAATTCCAAATTATTACCTGCTTACCTATCATGATCACTGGCTCATATCAACTGTTGCAACACTATGTCCACAGTTAGGACACTATTAAAAAGACTAAAGCAAATCAGACAGAAAAAAACATAATAATTTTAATGCTCATGACAGGTTCTGTAAGAGCAGCCACAGTGTGAGGAACACAAAGTCTCTGTCGGCAGTCAGTGGTGCCAACACAGAATCAACCTCAGATGTTGCAGAGACTCTGTCAGCCTCCACCACAGCAGAGTGACTGACTGCACAAGAATAACTCGGAATGAACATTTCAGATCTGACAGGTAACATACAACACTAACTAAAGTATAATTAATAAATGTAGCAAAGTAACTCTCAGTTTTAAGGCTTAGAATTCCACAACTCTACAGAGATGCCATTTTAATCACTGTTGTTGTGCAAACCAAAGTTTCAAAACCACAAATCCAAAAGCCTGTTACTTACCTCCATTTTCAGTCAAATGAGATTAAACTGCATCAAAATGGAAGGTTCCACTCTTTAACTTATAACCTTCTGTTTTAACCTTATGCACTTCTGTTCTAGCCTTATGCTACATAAAATTCACAAACAATAACGTAAACTAACTGTAACAAGACCCTTTTTATTACCAACCTCCCTCTTGCCAACAACAAAACATTTAATTTATAAAAAATTTTAACAAACACTTGTTATGGAAGATCACAAAAATGCTACCATCTGTTGTTCCTTATATAAACTAACAGAAGAGATGCTGAGGACTGTAAAGAGCAAAGTAACACTCAGCACACAATTATAATGTGAGTGATAGCAAAAGACTTCCAACAGTGGACTCATACAGGAAAATTACAAAATCAAATTTTCTTCTGGCACAGGGCAGTAAACTTCAGGGCTACTACACCAGGAAACTGCAGCAAAATGTTAATATCATAATGTTTATGAACCTCAAGTGCAAACACTAACACTGCTTGTTCAAGCACCTTAGAGAGAGTATCTTAGAAATTAATGGTGATACTTCACCCACCTGTCCTCGCTTGAGTCCAAAGTACCTGGCAACAGGATCTCCGGCCTGGATTCTCATCAGCTGGTTCTCCCTCAGTTTGCTTTACAGGGTTAAGGGGCACAACACACAGCAGTCTGTTAGTGAGAAGAGGATTTAAACACAAGTAATATGTCACAGTGGTGCAGTAGGCCTAGTGACATTTCCTAGTACCCGAAGACAGACACACAGCCATTCATTTAAAAAACCCAAGTCTTCTGTAATGTGACATTAAGTTGTTGGGTGAGTAGTTCCTCAAGTTTTGAAGGACTCTACTGCCTTCATATTCAAGGTCACACAGTGCAAAAGGAATACCCACGAGCAGAAACGTGTTATGTCGGCACAACTGATGGAGGTACTGGATGGCCAGAGACAGCAGTGACTGTGGGCCCTAAAAGGTGTATTAAAGACAATGTACAATGAAGAAGGTCATCAATGTCTAATAATGACCAGGGCAGGCAGGGGATCAGGGATGTGGTTCAGGCAGAGGTACACTTTTGACTGGCATGGTTTTCATCTCAGAGTGCTGGACCCTGAAAATGAAGGCACTACACACCTTCAATACACTGCAAACTTCATGCTCAACAAGAGAGCATCATATGCCAGATGACTTGAACCTGCAGCACACCACTGTGAGAATCTCAAATCTCCCATCATACAGTTTCTTGATTTAGATCAGCACTGCTAAACCCACTTTATTTGCCACAACCTTCAGTCTCAAGTCAAACTTCCATGTACTCCCTTCACTGGCAAACTAAAAAGGTCTACAAAAGAAAGCTGTCCAGACTGATCCCCCGGCCCTATCAACCTGCACCTAACGTTTAAAATATAACTTAGTTATAAATTTACGTGGCCTCATATGTTCTCAGAGAGTACATGCACATCTCACTCACATCTGTAAATCTCAGCAAACACATGCTGTAAGATTATATCCCTATTTATAGGACTACAACACAACATGAACAAACAATACATACTCTGTTCCCATATGCATGAAATTAGAATATATGACAAATATCAGTGCTGCCAATATTTGTGTCTACAGTACTGCTCCACTGTACTGATCTAGTGACGGGAAGTTTTCTCATCAAGTTGCAATTTTACTTTCCCCACACCCCTCAAAGTATTTCACCCAGTGTCAGTCAGAAGGCAGTGCCTGTTTCTGGTCACAGTGCTCCCTACAGAGTTTGACCCAAGGGAGTGGCACAACAGTGACATTCTTAAATACTGCAAAGGCACCTGCTGGGCAAATGCTGGAGGAATAGTACTGTCCTCAACCGACGAGAACAGCTTTGACCTTGACAGTGTGGGGATGGTCCATTGTCTCTGGGCTAACTTTGCAGAGAAAATGTATAGGTCCAGTCAAAAACTTAAAAAGTCTCTATTACTGCGTCTATTATTTTCTACCAGTCACCTTTTGTTATGTGCTCACTTTATAACACCCCTAAAGTTAAACTTATGCACAGCTGTAACAGCTAAAATGCAACAGAAAATGACAGTATTAACTCACATGCACAACACACAATTGCATATAAACCAAACACATTTTTAGCTGGAACACATCTAACATTCTGACTTACTCCTGTGCCACCACTGGCAAGGCTATAGCTGTTTGCACAAGACAACAACAATACCTTCATTAAGCTACACAACTTCTCCTTCCTGAGCTTTTCAGTCCACCAATCAGTTCACTGTTTCACACTGCAGTCTTGACAATGAAAATGAAATTAATAACCCACAGCAGAAGGTACATGATGTTAATGCAAGGTTAACACAATGGGTGTGTTAGGCACACAATGCAGGTATCAAACAGATGTGTAGGTAAGGCTCCCTGCATTTCAGATCTCAGTACTAAATAAGTTAGCGGTTCAGTTGACCTTCTTCACAATCAATGCCTCATGAAAAGGTAAGCACAAATACAGCTGACACTCTGAAACTTCACGGCAGAATACTCACATTTGCTTGCGACAGGCACTTCTTCACTATAAGAACTGCGCCTACTAGTAGCAAATTTAACAGTTGCACAATATTAACAACACATCCACAGGTCAGATGACTCCTTGGTCTGCTCTTTTCTCCCTTATGTACATACAAAGCAATTACAACTGAGTGGAATCCAGCATATAAGGCCATTTTGAACACATATCTTATACAATCATAAACATTTGCAAATTAATATTGACACTACTGACTTCAGACCACAGAATGAAAGCACATTAAGTGATAATCCACATGCACGTACATAAATTCAAAGTGTAAAAACAGAGAACAAACCTGAGCATGTCTGTGTGTGTGTGAGCACGTGTTGACAAGCGCTATATCTCATCCATTCTACTTTACAATATAAAGTTGGTAGCACTCTTACTTTGTAGATGGGGTGGCAGTCATTATCATTGACTCTACAGCCCTGGGTGGGCCTTGGCCTCCTCATTTGGGTGGTCACTGGGTCAAATTATGACCCAATGCACTGGAATCCTGACTATGACTGACAGTTTTATATGGTTTTCCTCAGTCCCTCCAAGTAACAAGTCAGATGAGAATGGGCTCTTCCTTCCACAGCCTTTAGCAATCACTGATCACTAATCACACCCTCCCCCCACCCACCCAATTCAAGATGCTGTAGTCTCAGCAATTATGAGGGTAAGTCAAATGAAAACTTTAATATTTATCTTGTAATTTCTTGAACACAAAAGGTACACAATGACTTCATTATTCTATGCAGTCTCCATAGCGTTCCATACAAGTGTTTCAGCACTTTGGAAATGCATGGATACCTCTTGAAAAAAAATCTTTGGGCTGAGAGCGCAGCCACTTGTGCACCGCCTTCTGTACCTTTTTGTTGGACCTGGAAGACTTGCCTCCCATCACCTCCTTGAGCAGTCCAAGGACATGAAATTCAATGGCAGCAAAGTTTGGTGAGTATGGCAGACGTGGAAGACACTCAAAGGACAGATCTTGGATTGCTGCAACAGTTGAACAGACAGTATGGGGCCGAGCACTGTCATGTTGGAGCAAAACACTTGTACTCAGACACCCACGTCATTTGGACTTGATTGCAGGATGCAGGTGATTCTTTAGGAGATCTGCATATGTTGCGCTGGTCACAGGCTTCCTCCTGGGCATGTACTGCTCCAAAATTACTCCTCGTTCATCCCAAAAGAGAGTCAGGATAACCTTTCCCGCAGATGGTTGTGTGCAGAATTTTTTGGTTTTTGTGAGGAGGTATGGCGCCATTCCTTGCTCACTTTCTTGGTTTCTGGCCCAGGTTTCATCTTCTGTAACAATTCTTCCTAGAAAGCCATCATATTCTGCTTCAAAGTGTTTCAAAAGTTCCTGGCAGGCATCAACATGTTCTTTCAATTTTGCAGTCAGCTGGCATGGCACCCACCTTGCAGACACTTTATGGAACCGCATAACATCATGGATGATACGGTGTGCTGATTCATGACTCATATCCGGATGTGCAGTTATTTCATTCACTGTTACGCAGCGATTTTCCTCCACGATGGCTTCAACTGCTGCAATGGAGGCCATTGCAGCAGTTGAAGCCATTACAAGTAGGTGTCACTACTCGGTGTTCCTGATCAGGTCGAGGAGAGTCTGTTACAGAACTAATGCCGTTCAAGAACTTCCTACTCCACTCATACATCTGTTGTAGTGACAGACACGCATCACCTTACTGAACCTTCGTTTGTTGATGAATTTTGATGGGTTTCACCCCTTCACTACTTAAAAGACGGATGACAGAATGCTGTTCTTCTTTGGTGAATGATGCAAGTGGAACCGCCATCTTTACACTACTACTGCGCTATCATGTTGCATTCCTGCATCATACTGCCACCTGTTGGTCATTCTTCAAACCACGAGTATCATCGCCAACTTACAAGACAATCAAGCTGTGTTTCGAATTTTTATCACATTTTAAGCTTTTCATTTGACTCTCCCTTGTAAAAGCATTACTAAACCTTCTCGTGCAATATGCGATTACACCCCATCCTGATTCATATTGCAGTTGGTGGTTACACGTGGACTAACCCACAGCTGCTGAAAAACCTGTCCTTTTATTGTGACAGCAGGGCATATCCCCACACTGCATAATAAATCTGGTAGGTATAGAATCTGAAGCTTGCATGGCAACTGACTGCAACCAAACTCATGTGGACCACCAGCTGTGTCAAATGGTTGAAACATGAATAAACCAACATTTCAAGAGCTATCTCTGTTCTAATCACCAGCGAACTGATGATGAGACCAGAGATGGTTTTTGAAACATTGGTTTATTCACCTTACAACCACCAGACATGGCCAGTATCCCAAGAGAGCTTAAATGAATTTGTTAGGTGTCTGAGCAACAGTTAAATTACTGGTATAAAAGGTATAACAGACTTCAAAAACTAACTAATACAGTACCGTGCATTGTAATATTTGCACCAGTTCTTGCAATCAACCAACAAATATAAAGCTAAAAAAATAAATAAATAAAGTAGCTTTTTCCGGAATTATTTGGAGCCTATCATGTACCACTTACCGAATGTTTTTTTCTTTGTACCTTTTCTGCATGTTGTACATACCTAATCATTTTTTCTCTACACAACAAATGTACAGGACTACCTCTGCCAGAAATGTAAAACTTAGCTACTGAAGATCTAGACATAGCATTTGCAAAAGAAAAAAATTAATGTTCATGTTGTGATAGAAAACTGATGTTTTGGAAACCTGCCTGAAATTTAATAATAGAGTGAAGGGTTAGGGAAAAACAATCCTGCCAACATAGCTGCACAATGGCAACATGCGCCAAAGGATACTATCTAGCTAACAGCTCCTGCTTCTCTTCAGGTGTCATTACAACGTGTTCTGGCACAAGTTCGTGTTCAGTGATGTTGATCAGCAACTCAGATTCCAGGAACTGTTCCAGGATGTACTTTGGGGCCATGTCCACTAGTGACTGTAACACAAGCAGCATGTGATTATGCTAGTCTAAGGCACAGGCCATGTCCACTGGTGACTGTAACACAAGCAGCATGTGATTATGCTAGTCTAAGGCACAGGCCATGTCCACTGGTGACTGTAACACAAACAGCATGTTGTTATGCAAGGTTAAGGCATAGGTTACGTCCACTGGTGACTGTAACACAAACAGCATGTTGTTATGCAAGGTTAAGGCATAGGCCATGTCCACCGGT
>Ga0123352_10010080_pt1 | contig 14823 bp, 4 predicted proteins | sample TergutLab28metaG_FD_89700 | JGI IMG/M metagenome (GOLD analysis project Ga0123352, IMG submission 89700) | Labiotermes labralis P1 segment gut microbial communities from Petit-Saut dam, French Guiana - Lab288 P1 | ecosystem: Host-associated > Arthropoda: Insects > Digestive system > Gut ... | reverse complement strand
TTTGGGTGTTGAAACCCCCCCCCCCCCGAAATTCCGAAGGCCCTCCAAAATCGTGCCAAACTCAACCCGAGTGTGAAAACTGTTAAAAATTGCTGAATTTAGGATGCCAACACTCCAAGATGTTCGGAAAAAAGGCAGAAAAAATTCTAAAACTACCTAAGTTCGCTATTGTTTTACATTAGCAATTACAAATAAATTTGTTGTCATCATAAATAGTCTTAAAGTACCAAACATTAGGAAACTTTTACCATATGAAATGAAATTTCTTGTACCAAATTACAGCTGCCTCCATAACACTTAACTAGGAGGTAGGGGGCTACCGCCCCCAGATCCCCATTCTCTGTCCTCTGCCCTCAACTGAATTTGTTGACCCCCCCCCCCCGAACAAAATTCCTGGGTACGCCACTGGACATCCCGTATGACAGAATCGTTTATTGTTTAATTAACATTTATGAAACATATATGGAAAATTTTAAATTGGATGTTGATTACATTTATGGAAAGAATTGGATTCAAATATTAACGGCACTCGTCCTTTGTGTGGTGTGAATTAAGATCCTGAAGGATCGGGTGAGCGAGTATGTGCAAGAAACAACTATGCTTATAGTTAATACAAAAAATTATACAAAAAACATATTAAACTTCAAAAACTTATTTTGGTCTATGACCAACAAATGCACAATTTTTTCACAAATTATTACATCCCTACATGTTTCGACACTATCGTGTCATCCTCAGGAAGCCTGTAATCAGTACGTTTCCAAGTTACCCTGAGGATGTCACGATAGTGTCGAAACATGTAGGAGTGTGATCATTTGTGAAATAATTGTGCGTTTCTTGGTCATAGTGCAAAACAAATTTAAAAAGGGAAGGTGTGTGTTCACTGCGCGGTAGGAGTTTAACATTTAAATGTTTCTCAGAGCTGCTATCATTACCTGTACATTTCGCTTTTCACATGCTTGTTACTAAACTTACGGTTACGTCTTCTATCTAATCATGAGTGAAATAATTGTACATTTGTTGGTCATAGTATAAAATAACGAAAGATGCAAGGCATAAGTATTAAAACAATTAAAAACTTATACTTTCTTTGTAATTTACTCGAAACAATTAACATATGAAATAAGTAAATGACTTTATTCTCCCTTCACTTGTGTAATAAAGAGTGTAAAGGCATGTTTAAACTAATTATAAGCCATTCTTCCAGGATTTTATAATTTTATAATTGTGGAAGCATAGCGAGGCGAGACACTTGTGTTTACATAGCGTTTATTCATGTCCGAAACATGTAACCATGCTGTTTTGACATCTGTGGCTATAATAAACCATCACACCAAAAATATTTCCCTTTCTATCAAATAATACAACCTGCAGGGTACACATTCATGGATGTTAAATATGTGTATTCATTCAAGTCTCCTACATATTTCGACCTCTACTGTCATCTTCAAGTTACCTCTGAAGATAGCCGAGGAGGCCAAAGGATTTGTGTAACAAGTGTATTTAAGATTCATGACTGTGTAACTTGGTGGTATCATTTGAGTACACAGTCGAATTATACTACATAATATCTCGTCCAGTTGTTTTGTTCTTTTTTTCCCTGAGTGGTGAAATAAAAACAGCCTATATCTGGAAGATGTGTTATCGTATACAATTTAACTACGTTACACTAATTTTGACGTTTTGCTGACCTTGCATCTCAGTATATTTCAGTATTTAACCAACTTGATGCACAAAATTCGTTTCACAATAAGTTTTATTTCGTGCCTCTACATGTTTCGAGCACATATGCTCATCATCAGGAGGTCAAAATTGCATTACACAGCATCTGGTATCATCACACCTATAGGTGTGATGATACCAGAAACATGTAGAGGCATGAAATAAAACTTATTGTGAAACGAATTTTGTCCATCAAGTTGGTTAAATACTGAAATAAATAACTACGTCACACTAGTTTCACCTTCATTTTGGAAGTTCGTAAGTCCGCCGATTTTGCGTTTTTTTAAAACATACTGCTCGTTAAGAAAGACTAGTTGTTACCGTCCATATTGTCAGTGTTTGACATCGACACTGGGGTCCACAAACAGACACACACAAACATGCTGGCTGGACTAATAACACCAAAGATATTACATGTATATAGAAGGCATTCACGTACGGGTATTTTATGCTTTCAGAACTGCTATGAAGCCACTACAGCATAATTTTATGAGTCACTATTTCCATGTGAGTTAACGCGGGTGGGGATTGAACCCGGACGACCACATTGTCCTTTCGTAGTTTCTTCGGTCCCTCCAGGTAAATGTTGGGACAGTTCCTTAAAATGTACCACGATTACTTCCTTCTATATTATCGGTGACTCTGTATAGGCATAACCAATGCAGTAGAGAGACGTGCAACTTGGGTGAGAAAAAGAAGTTCCAGACTTCGTTTGGAGAAGAAAAACGAGTATTGCATACAACAAGCAGGCGGATTCCCAGAATTAACCTCCTGTAACTATTTACTATCTAATACTGTTATGTGCTGTAATAGGAGCGGAATGGGTATAGAGATACAGGAGTAGAAAGGGGAGGATGAAGAAGGGATATTGAAAAAGAAAATTGAATTTTCTGTCACTAACGTTTGGATATAGGATAGAGAGGGAGAGGCAGTACAATATCAATATCTGTAGCAGCTACCTAGTGGCTAGTGAAGATAGCAGGATGGTGGCACACTATGTGGAGCAGTCATAATACTCTGATGATGGAAGAACTGTGACTCACTGCAGCAGCTATCTAGTTGCTAGTGGTGGTAGCTGGAGGCCAGTCGCACATAATATGAGACGATAAAATGTTGCTGAAACGTTGACAATTTCGAGATCTTTTGCTATTTAGGCAAATTATTTATAATTTTTATTGTTTTCCCTTACATCTAGCCCATCCGATATTTCGTCACCGATGTTAGGCCAATAATAAGCATGCCACGAGATCACTGAACCCAATTCGCGTTATCCGAATTCGGTTTCTTGAGCAGTTTTGTGTACAAAATCAAGATGGTCCGAAGAAGCTTAGTCGATATAGCACAAATTTTATTTGAAACTTATTTTTTGAGACTGTGGTAAGAATTGTGTTTGAATTTTGGTTACTTTTTTTTTTTTCATTTAACTCCTTCGGAATCCGTAGAATACGGGTATACTAGTTCACATTTTGCACCGTTATTGATCTGTGATTTACGTGTTATTAATTTGTGATTCCCGCTATTCACTGTACAAAAATGAATCATTTGCGGAAAAGTGTGTTCATTACTTGTTGCGAGGACTTCTTCTTCTACACTGTCATTACCACTGCAGTAGCGGAACTTCTGTGACACAAAGAGAACGAGTCGGATGAACTCTGACAGGAGTGTCTGTAGCGAGCTGCGTCAGGCGTGAACGTTTTCGCTTTCTGTGCAGAAGTACGTCAAACGACTTGCGGATCATACGACTGACTTCATTCAGCCGGCTTAACGGCTGTTTGATTCTACCCCGGCGATGACGCAAGACGCGATACAAGGCTCGTCCTTAAAAGAAGCTTATATTTATTATAAGAACTTGAGGCTCTGAACGTCGCGGTGCTGTGGCTAGAATTGTGTCTTTGTATGCCGGAGGATTAGGTCGTGCATCTAGTATCTTCACTGTGATGTTCCGTGGTTTTTCATACATGCAGTACGGTCTGGAAAGTGATGGGGGTAAGAGTACCTCAAGGTAAATTACGAATTTTTTAACTCAGTTTTTATAGAATCTTGACACGGGACGTTTTGTAAATAAAATAAATAAACCGTTATTAATAGCAATAATCAGTCAAATGGAGGAGTACAAGAATAGGCTAATCACCATAAGTACGAACACGTGTAGAAAAATTAAATTGTATACTGAAGAACTTCTATGTTATTTTTTATTAGAGTACGCGAAGTGCCTGCGGATGCAGGCGAGAAAGTTGCCGTGGTCGAGGAAACGATAAAGGAAACACTCTGCGAATTTCAAAATTCATTCATGTTAGTAATATATTTCTATCATAATTGCGCTTTTCTCCTTTGTTGTCGGTTATTCTTATGTAGAAGCTAAGGATTGCAAGGGACACAGGTGACAAGATACATGGACAATAAGTTTAACAAATTTAATAAGAAGAAATAACAAATATGCAAATTTACTTTCATAGCTGATACCTACCCGATTTAATAATATCCGTGTGCTTTCACACTTTAAATACATTCTCGCTTTGTGGGAGTTTTCGGATATAACTTAACTTCACAATTTCATCTTTGTAATTTTTGTCATAAGAAGAAAGAGTGAAACACAAGTTAAATGAAAATTATTTGTGTAGGCTACATTCACACGAAATTTCACAGGCCTGTACTTAATGGTTCTTTGGTTATTGTAATGAAATTGCAAATTCAGTTCGTATGTGCTGTGGTTATCTCGTTTCGGGGTGCCGTATTGTTTTACAAAAATATATACTTAACAACAGCGACGTAGGAACAGAGTGTGTGGAGCTATAACCTACACGTCCTTATGCGCTTATATTGCGTTTAGATGAGCTATACTGTCCGATGATTGGCTCCATTTGTGGTAGATGAGGAGAGACGTCTGTAAATGGAATTTTGATGTGTGTACAGATCAAATCAAAATCGAGGGGAGAAAAGGGGCAGCGCATAATGCAGGAACAGCTGTGTACCGAGTTGTGGGAGCAATAATAAATTCAGACACCATTAACTATTTTTACTTATTTATTGGCACGTTATCAACTACACAAATTATATGGCGTCAATTGGAAAGTCGATTATGAATTATGAGTTAGGAAGCATGTGGAAGGATGCTGGATTTCTATAGTATCATTTGGGTGGGGAAACTGAAGAAAACCGAGAACAATATGAAGAGCTGTCTCCGGGTGGTGGAGGGTCTACGCTGTTTTGCATCTCCACAGAGTGTTTCTGTATCTGTGGGTCGCCTAATGAGCTCTGAAGCTTTTGGCCGCCTGTCGTGATGCTTAGGCACTAAAAGACAGGGAAATCCCCAGTGCTCAATTTTAAAAACTTCCTATTAGGAACCGTGAAAATGAAATAGGTAACCAGCAATAATTTCCTTCTAACACGGCTCAGGCGGTTCGGTTAGTCGCCGGTCTGTCACAGCGGAGGCCATGGTTTGATCTCAGGTCAGTCAATGTGGGACTTGTTGTGAACTAAATGGCACTGGGACGGGTTTTCCTCTGGTTACTTCAGTTTCACGCTTTCAGCATTATGCCATCGCCGCACCATACTCATTTATCTGCTGGGATGCCCAACAGTTTATGATTTTAGTAACAGGCGTCCTTATAAAATAGCATAATCTAAAAGAAAAAGAATTAATTTTTAGATGTCTGAATATGGTGCTGGTCCCAGATATCTTTTATGAAGTACTTAAGGTACCGACTGGTTTTACGATACAAATCTGTTCAGACCCCACAATAAGCACTAGATTAAAAGGGGAGAAGATGGGGGGGGGGGTTGAAAGAAATTTTTATTCCGAAATCAATGTGGGGTCTCATTTTGTAGCATAACTGTTGTCAGGTAAGGGCTTCAGTAGGCGATAGTATAGTGCACTGTTGTCTTGCATACAGACAGTTGATTGGTATTTGGGTGTACATTTCCACTTTAAGATCACCTAATACTTTTGTGGCAATAAGAACTTGGAAAGGCCATCAGTTTTGAAATGTGAGACTTTGTCCCGTTGGAAACTCCTGTTTCAGAAACATAACTTTCTTATTACCGGCAACGAAAGGACATCTGATATCACAGAGAGCGCTGGCGAAATTTTTCAAGACCGGTGGTACCTCTTTTGAGAACATGACCCACATTAGTGCCGTGAGTTGTCATGCGACAAACTTCTCTTAAGACTTTTTGATGCCAAAATTGCCCAAACGTTTATATTTTAGATGCTAATTATCATGCTGTATTTAAAGTGGATACCTAAAGATGATGGGAACCACTGATGTGGTGAGACAGGCAAGGCACCTTGAATGTAATACCTGCATATTATTATTATTATTATTATTATTATTATTAATAATAATTCCACGCAAGCTTTTGACGAACTGAAAGGGTTGAAAGAATCCGGAATTCTTCAAATGTATTATGTGAAGGACATAATTTCTTCTTCAGCCTTCGGTGAATCCCCTGCTAGACCTTCTTGATTCTTGGACGTAATTCGCTGCGAGCACCTTCCTTTGTTTTTTTTGTACGTAAGGAAGCGCGGGATGAAAGACGGCGTGCTATAAATAAAAAATAATACATTATTGAACGTTTCCTTTTGCCGGCCGGAGAAATTATGGCTTTTATGTGGAAATTTTAAACACTAACATAATTCCTATAGGGTGGTCGAAAAGTCACAGCCATTGTGATATGTTCTGATATCTATATTTGCTCGTTAGGTCATAACAGTATTTAGCAAACGGAATCGTCTCCCCATAACATTCTGTGCAGGCACAGAGGGGAGCAGAGGTACAGCTCTCTACATCCTTAACCACGGCACTGGGTAGAGACAAGTACCCAAGTCGATGTGTCGGCCGCGTTATTCCCGGCACCCATTGCACAGGAGGCTGAATGCGGCCAGGTCCATTCTGAAGAAGTGTGGAGAAGAGAAAATCTTTTGCCCCTTGCCCCCGGGGTTCGAACAATAAACCAACCAGTCTAAAGCGAGTCGCTACAACGACTACAAAATCCCGGTCCCCTTACAGTGTTTAGTACCTGTACTAAATAACAGGGAAAAAAAAATGTATAAAAACTATGTCGTAGAAAAAGTTTGTCATTTCTTGTTGTAGTTTATGCAATTTTAAATAATTTACACCACGATCTATTAATTTTCGTTTATCCCGAAATATCGAGCTACAGTCCTAGTTGACGGACATAGATAAATGACGCAGATAGGTACGCCTCGGCGCATATTCGACATTAAAATGAGTCTGTAGCGCTGTCATTTTAGAGATATTTTCGGTTCCTTTCGATCACTCTGTAACATTCCCTGACCCCTGTGGCGCCAAACAGCCTATGAATAATGGATTTTTATCAAGATTCAGTAATTAGTTGCTTATTCAGTGTTTATACTTGTTAGCGAATATACATAGTTTTTTAATTTTGTTTATTTTACGTTTCGGTAGTGTTTTGAGTATCACAAAATTACAAAAAAAAAAAAATGTGGATCTGGATTCATGGGATGAAAAGGAAACTGTATGGTTGTGGTCCGCACTAATTGAAGGACACTCGGACAATATGTAATTAAAATCACAAGTAACAATCAGACTGCGCTTTTAACGTCAAGGGTTTATGCATGAATCAGCCGTAAGAAAATCGGGGTAACAGTAAATATGTTTGTGTGAATGTCTGCCGTTTTTTTTCATAGCAGTTCACCCAGTTGGTCCATTTTGTCGACAGCTGGTACGAACGTTATGCAGTTGACGATCATCACAACTTAGAAATTCCTCCATGAAATTTGTATTATTTCATTTATTATCTGAACTACGTTGATGATTAACATTTATTCCGTTGTTATGACAAGAGAAGGCATTCCTGTTTAATCGCAGGCAAGCGAGTTTTTTTTTTAAATTGTAATTTTGTATATCAGCGCTTAAGTTAGAGAGTTTATGTACATGATTGGAGAAGGTTGTCCTTAAAAAGTTGAAATTATTTGACAAAGTTTTAAAAGTAACGTTAGCAGCTCTGTTGGCAAACTGACAGTAACTCCTGGGCATACAATATCACGTCCGGCTCGGCCCTGCTTTCCAGCACAAAGGATACAAAGTGGCAAAGCGTTAAACCGATCTTCCAGCTGCTTCTAATGCTTGGGTCTAGAATGTATGAAGTTTTACTCTCCTACTCCCCGGCCAATCAGCAGCCCCCACCCCCCACCCCACTTGCCGTCTTCAGATGTCGACAGTTAAAATTTTATAACGGGTGCCTCCTACAAGGGAAACATGTCCAACGGGAGATTTTAGTTTACTGACGTAAGTGTGATCATTAATGTCCTGGGATGTGACACCACGCAGTCTTGTAGTTGTGTATCGAGGTTTCAGTGGAGCCTGACGACGGGGGTAGCAGATTCCTCTTCGTCCTGTAACGTACGTTCTTTGACTCATGCGGATGGCTGTTCACTGTCAGCTGATGATGCAAACTTGAAAGTTTTTTGTTTTTGTTTTTTTTTTTATCGTGTGATTGTGATAGATTTATTAAATGAGAATGTAATGAAGCGGTCATGCCTTATTTTAAATTACCTTCACTATATTGTCCTGACGGGCCGAAGACAACCAGACAGTTCCTCAAGTCAGGTTGGCTAGTTGTCGGCCGCGATTCCAAAGGTTACCTGCCATATTCCTTTCAGGCTTGCTACTAGTGTGTCATGCCTCATGGGTAATAATATAATGTCGATAACAGAGGAAAGGAATCGGTTGGATGTAACCTTTAAATAAAGGATATTTGCCTACACGTCGGTAATGCCGTCACTGCTAGGGGCCTGGGCACTCTGTTGGCTAGTTGCATATAATGTGGAACTATTTCGGCTCTTTCTTGCAGTGTGTGTGTGTGTGTGTGCGCGCGCGCGCGCCCATGTGTGAGTCACACCCTGGTTGCTATGGTTACCGGGTTTCCATTGTTAAGATTCAACACTTTTGTTTCCAGAGCCACAAGTTTGCTAGGGTTGCTGCTTATGACGTCATAACCGGGGTTTCAGTAATTTCCAAGGTTACGATAGAGCTTGGTTTATCCGTGACGTTCCAGAGTAATTTGTTCGGCTGCCATGGAAACGAGATCAGTTAACGTAGCACACCACGTGGCAGCACACCTGTGGTTACGATAGAACTTCTTCTGTGCGTGGAATCCGAAGATATCTTGGCTTGTGTGGTTAACCGTGTATCATTGAAAGTAGCACGTGAATATTATGGCGATCCAATACGTGAGGGTCACGTGGGCAGTTTATATGTTTATTTGTGGTTGTGTAATTTTGCTGTCAGTATTTGACGGTGCGTAACTTCGAATGACAGGACAATACAAATTTGAAAGGTGGCCGTGGTCTGAATGGAGGCAAGTACTTAACTCGAAATATTCCTGGAGGTATTGTCATTAGTTGCCAGATACCTTAGGCTCAGTAGACGGTCTTGAGGTCAAGATCAGAACCTGGAATATCCTGAACACAAGGTGTGGGTGCTATCCACTCAAAAGTGTTGTTCGATCTTGCTGTTGGTCTCTTTGAATTCAAACCGATGAAATGACCGCGTGCCAGGTGCACAGCGGCTAGTGCTGCGATGAAGGATATTGTCAGCATTACCTCCTTGCCACCGTAAATTATACACGTATTTTCAGTTTTTCACCGTGCATATTGTAACAATTCATATATATTCACCAACACATGCACAATTTTTACTGACACTATAAAACTTTAATTTGTTAAAATAGTTAAAATCTCCGACATGTTTCGGTTTATATTTAAACCATCTTCAGGGAGCTATTAGTTCATGCTAAAGTTACTCATATCGCTTGTTGCTACGATGGCATTGTGGTAGCATGTCGTTCCTTGTCTGTGATGGGTTCGGATGTTGTATTGCTCTTCCTCTTGCTTTACAGTAAAGAGTGTGCATGTGTTGGTGAATATATATGAATATACACGTATATTTCAGTACTAGACTTACTGGGATTCGTGCTTCGTATGTGGGAGGCTCTGGTTCATGTACCGATTATTAGACCAACTATAAGGAATGAGCGACTTTGTGGTTTTCCTCTGTCGCTATTCGTCTGAATCGTCATTCAGAAAAACCCTACAGTTTACAGTTTTACGCCATATAACTCAAGAAACTGTCACAAGGCCGTTAAAAAGACAAAGAAACGACCAACAGCAATCACACACTGAAGGAGGAAAATTGTAACAGGTCTCCCGAGACGGACGGAAGGACATGCTTATTGCGGGCGGTCGGTTCACCCATAAAGAGTTCAAACAGCTGTCCAGAGATTTGCGGGGAGTTGGGGAGAGAGATTAAATGGTGGTCTGCAGTCAGATAGAGCGTCACGCTATGTTAATTTAATGGCGTTCTATCAGTTGGATCCTAATAATGTGCATGTTACAGGAGTGCAGAATGTTAAACGTAGAAGACGTTCATATCGTGTTCATATTTCTGGGATAATTAAATCAAGAAGACTGAGATAGACCTCACGTGTAGGACGCATAACTGAAATGAGAAATGCCTATAGAATTTTGGGCGGGAGAAAGCAGAAAATAGGCCATTTTTTTTTAAATAAACGTTTCTTATGTAGAATGACAATATGAAACTGAAGTTTAATTAATTTTGTGCGTAAAAGGGGCTGACCCGTATTTAACTGTAACAGAATAGGGCCAAGTTGTGGGGTTCCGTTAAAACAGCGATGACTATTTAGCTGCCGTGAAGGGAGAATAATGGTTAGGTGAACGTCTCTCAAATGGCTCAAAACGACGCTGCACCCTGGAGTGAGCAAGGTGAAATATTATACACATATCTGAAGCGACTAAATGAACACGTACTGCCAGAGGAGTTCCTTCTAATTATGGTTATTTTATATGAAACAAAAGTGAGCACGTTTTGAAGGGGCCAAATTGGCTGTAGAACATGGTGTAATTTGGCAGCTGTTAAACTCAACACGCGATCCGTTGCTATCTCTCTTCCTATTCTCACATAATCATTTTATCCCTTGGGTATTGCTTCGGACCGTCGAGAATCCCCTAAGGATTTCGAGTTGTCATCTTGGTAATCCCATTAGGTTGGCTACCCGCTATGCCTCATGAAAAGTTCAGGTGACTTTGAGAGCCTGAGTTTGAGACCGAACATTTCTAGTTGTTGAAAACCTGCACATCTATCTTACCACACGTATTCATGATGTCCTCTTTCGTAATCGCATCTGTTGTTCAGCGTGTAAAGAAAAACAGTTTCCTGAATGAATCTTCAGAACACATGCTAGATATATTGGTAGCTGGCGTTGACTGAAATGCAGCTCAGTCTAAACTTTTGTCTAAATTTGATATTTAATTATTTTTCGAAAAAAAAACTGTCGAGAAAATTCAAGTGTCATTAAAATCGGATAAGAATAAAGAGTACTTTACATGAAGACTAATATACATTCTTTATCATATCTCCCTCAGTTCTTCTTAGAATGAAAAATGTTTCAGACAAAAGTGTAGAAAATTATCGAAACACACATTGCATAGTAAGTAATTTTTTTTCCCCCGAAAATCGTGCCCTTTATGAGATAATGTGGAAAATTATTATAGAGTGGGGCAAGGCACAGATGACAATATGGCGCATGAACATTGCATACTGGATACCTAAGGCTACAAATACACATGACTGTACGAACGCATATCAAGGTTGCGTTATACGTATATTGTCTGTCTTTCAATTTATTGCAGTTATTATCTCAGCGCTGACGAACGTGACTTGTGTGCGGTAGGTATGCGGTTCTTTCTCGGTTGGATCACCTGTCCTAACAGAGGTTTTATAGTAGATTTCCTCTCTCTCTCTCGCTTAGGCCAATGACAGAGTTGTTCTTGGACACAGACCAGGTAAATTTGTCTACCACATTATATCTTTTAATATGTACAATTATCGTCTGCACTTTACAAGACTGAAAATTATGAACTATGCCATTTCGTTTAAACTTTTCCACCACTGATGATGAGCTAATCTGGAGGTAGCGGACTGCATTTCACATTATTTTCACGGGTTATGCAGAGTCCAGCGACGGGATGATTATTGGTGATGAACTGGAAACCTCGACGAAGAAACTGGCCAGAGCCTATTTTAAGATACTGATGAAAACAAAAAGACACGAACCGCTTTTGTTGTAAATATTGCCGAAAATGAACTCGGAATTTTAAGGCGCGTTCACATAAATATAAAAACACACGTACTATCTTCGTCATGCCTGACTGTCTCTCTACCCGCCTGCTTGTGTCAGCACGTCTCCCACTGGAAGGATTTTCGTGAAATTTGACATAAAGGACTTTTACGAAAATCTGTCGAGAAACTCCAAATTTGAGTAGAATCGGACAAAAATATAGGGAAGTTTACATGAAGTAAGTTTATTTTGTTGACAGCAGGACGATATATATATATATCTTTATTTATATTTTGCTGTCACTCAAAGGTTTCGTATTGTTGACAGTTACATGTCAGCCAACAACAGTACAAGTGGAAGGCCTTGTTGCGTTTTCCTGTTTCCATGGAAACAATGGTTAAGCTAACGCACCATAATATTGCGTTATAAGTAGTTGTTAATCTTGTTATATTTCTAGGAAGCAGCGGAATTAATTTGTTTTCTCCTTGTTTACAGAAACCACGCAGAAGAAGGGCAGAATTCATTGCAGAGCGCTGAGTGAGTACTATAAGGTTGTGACCTCAACAAGTACCTGTACACACACAAACACAAACACAAACACAAGCTGTCACGTATAAACACTGAAGATTGCACTAGAGCATGAGGGCAACAGGAAGGCCAACCTTCATTAAAATACACACACTGTCACACACAAGAGACACAACCGCACGCCCGAAAATCAGTAACTGAACTTAAAGTTGTGGCTGTGATTAAGTACGAAGCCGTAGGCTTATTAGTAGGACTGAAATTAGAACCTTAACGCTGGCTATACATCGGGGTATATAAAGATTAGTGGTCAGCTTAACGCTTCGGTCGCTTTACCCCTGTGTTCATTAGATAGAAGCCAATCTAAACACTGTGTTGCAGAAAAGAGAGAATTCAAGCTTCCGTGTCTGCAGTAAATTGAATCAAGTGACTGACTGGCTACGCGCTGAATAGCCGGGGTTCAATTTCCGGTACGGATATCGCTATGTCCAAATCGACTCTCTGCCAACCTATTCATCTGCACGGTGGCTAATGGTGATCTATTCCCCGTGGAGTAAGGTGGGCGGAGTGTCAGACCAATATGAATTCACATATGTTTGGTGCTGTAGTTTATAATTTGAGCCTTCAATTCACGTGTCCTCTTTGCATTTATGAAGTGTACTGCTGACGTATGGATCCAAGCTCACCCTTTCTTCTGGCAATCTGATCCATCAAAGGATTTTCATTATACGACAGAATCTTACCGTCTCATTAAGTTTTCATGTGATGTTGCCGTCTTCGCCTGTAGTACAGTCATACCAACATACATATGTCGGTAATCTTGTATGTAAGGCGACGTTTTTGAATCTCTTCCAGCAGACTTACCGGTTGTGTTTTCATTTTAAGCAAAATTATTCTATTCGTACACAGAAAGGTTGTAGACAGGAACGCTGTTAGAATCTTTAGAGCAATTCGACCTTGTTTGATAATGTGTTAAATGTGCTTAACGTACTCCCAGTGGGGTTTAATGTACTCCAAAGAGTATATGAACCTTCGGTTTAGAATCGCAGATTTAAGACTTAGTTGCTTGAGAATGATATGGCTATGTTTCATTCAGTTAAAAACAATCGACTATCCTATAATTTTATATGATCTTGAAGCTTTCAGAATTAACTCTTATATCAGGCTTATTTCAACGCGGCCTTTCCAGCGAACTTACAATGGCGGTATACGTAAATTTACAAAAGACATGAAAAGATGTGTTTATTGATTAATTTTGGCGCCGGAATTTTTTTAAATTTTGGCACATCCTGTATATTAAATGTAAATAATACAGGAACCAAATACGTTAGAATTGTGAAACAAACTGCATTTTGAAAAGAAAGAAACGGAGAGTATATACCGTGTTTAAAATATTCAGTACCTATATTTGTTGAATAAATATATAAAATGCAACTTTATAGAGGTTAGCGGTGCGGTACGACCACTATGGTTGACATTAGGCGTCAAAAGGTTAATGTTATTTGCAAATGTATTCAGTGCGTATCTCCTATATACGTTCTTGTCAGGTAATATTTCCATTAGAGTCCTAGATTTCAAACAGATAGAGAGTATGACGAAAGCTTCAGTAGTTGTGTTCGCTGGTTTATTTATCCCATTCAAATACCAGTGGTTTCTGTATTTATCCCGAAGTGTAAAACTAAAGTCAGTGCGTTTCGCCCATACAGTTTGTGTTCATGCGGTTGTCACAGTAAATAACGGTTGTTTTTCTATACAGCATTCGCCGATTTTTCTTACTGATGGCAGTACGCTGTTCTAGGAAGTGTGTCATCCCACTTGTGTGTGTGAAAATTGGAAATGGTATGCAGTCAAACACAACTAGCAGCACCGTGCCTCTAGTCAGAGCACCCACCTCCACATGTAGAATTACTTTAAGCAATAAGGCCCGTATGTAGAGACCTATGCACCACGTTCGCACTCAATGTATGTAGTAGGACCTTAAGTTAAGTTCTCTTAAGACAACCTGAAGATGGCCAGTATAGGCCGAAACATGTAGTTGTCTAGTATAGCCATTAAATACACCTTAAGTGATATAGTTGTGTTTGACTGCATACCATTTCCAAGTACGCTGTTGTTACTGTGAGGTACGAACTGAATGTTCATTTACCTAATGCAGATTAATTTAAGTATTCAAATGGTTAAAGACGCTTTTAGGACTTCCTTGTATATTTTACGGTTTGAATGGTTTGAAAATAAAATGACCGAAATCTTCAGTTTATTTCGAAATTCGAACCGGACACCGTATCGGACATCGAAACTACTGTACATGGATTTTATTCAAATATAACCAACTAATTGCACCAATATGTGATACTAAAATCTTATTTACGCATTAAAACACGTCACTTGGTTAAAATAATTCCTACAACTCCTACATGTTTCAGTCTGTCAAGACCATCTTCAGGGAGTTTTGTT
>Ga0123352_10010078_pt1 | contig 14824 bp, 13 predicted proteins | sample TergutLab28metaG_FD_89700 | JGI IMG/M metagenome (GOLD analysis project Ga0123352, IMG submission 89700) | Labiotermes labralis P1 segment gut microbial communities from Petit-Saut dam, French Guiana - Lab288 P1 | ecosystem: Host-associated > Arthropoda: Insects > Digestive system > Gut ... | reverse complement strand
ATAGGTACGGTGTTCTTTGCAATATATTTTTATACTACTATACTCTTATCAATATTAGTTGGTTTTTTAGCTCTAAAGATTAAAAAAAAGGCTATCAGTAATATTAATAAGATTTTTGATGGAAAAAAAGTCCCAAATCGAAAAGAATCCTTTTGGTATGGAGGATTAGCTGGTATTATAGGCATTATTGTCGGACCCAGACTAATTTTAACTGGAAATGCTCTTGCTTTTTTAGGGATTACAGTGGGTTCTTTAGCTATATTGATGTCTGCTTTTTTAATCTCTAGCACTCAATAAGAGCTATATCTACTTAAAAAATATTGCCCAGAAATATCATATTTAGAAGTAGAAGATATAATTCCTAAAAAACGACTATTCCTAAAAGTAAGAATAAAAAATAAAGCCTTCTATATGTAATCTTAGTGTATCCGAAATATGTATAGATATAGCAAACAACAATGAAAAACGACTACGACAAATTTTTAATTCAGCGGCTTTTGGATGAATTGAAAATATAGGCGGAGGCGATTTTGAATGTCGCTTGCTATAAAGGATCTAACTATTTTGACATAAAAAATTACGGAATTATCCCTTCTTATAGTTCAAATCAAAAATGTCGTTGAGTTGAACGGGCGAACACAGTTCGCCCCTACGGTTGCATTTTCCATTTTTGGTAGGGGCGAACTGTGTTCGCCCGCAAACTATGTTAAGGGATAATTCTGAAAAATTATATTTATGATAGAAAGCTTTCTAATTGATAATTGTGTTCGAGTTCAAAAAATTGTAAGGGCGAATGAATCGCCCTTACATACAAAAAATAAATAAAATGGAGATTTTAATAATGAAAAAAATATTTAAAAATTTTATGATGGCATCAAGCATTATCTTTGCTATTATTATTTCAAGTGTTTCTGCTTATGCAGATGAAGATGAAAGAGGCTTTTATATCGGTGCAGGGGTTGCACTTAATTCGCAAGCTATTATACTTGATGAGCAAGAATTTGTTCCTATTCGTACTGTATTTGAACTTTTAGGTGGTGAAGTTGTTTGGGATAGAGAGCTTCGACAAATTAACATTGAATTTTATGACATAGATTTTGGTTATACAGAAATAATTTTGACCATAGATAGTAACATAGTTTTTGTTAATGCAGAAGAAATTATTCTTGATAGATACATCAAAATATTAGATGGGATAGCAATTGCACCTGTATACTTTATCACCAACTATTTATATGTAGATGTTCTCTTTTTAGACGATTTTCCTGGTACATTTATTGATTTAAACGATGAACTTTCTCTTCTAATCTTCGAAGCTTCAGCTTGGGAAAGTGCTTTAGAACTTGCACAAGAACATGATCCATCTATAACGACTTACTTAGAGCTTGTATATTTCTTCTTGAGATTATCAGAACAATCCTCATATCCTATAATTTGGGGTGGTAGCTTAGAAGAATTTACAGAGCAAGTTTTAAATATGACAGTAGAACAATTCGCAAGACTGATAGCATTTGAATTTCATTCGTATCCTTATGCAGTAGTAATGTCTTCTTTTACATGGGGTTCTATGTGGTTGTTTTACTATTTTGAAACACTTTTTGGTTCATTAAGTTTCTATGAAGAGCTTGAGGATTTTGGTGAATTTTATGACTTTGTAATGGAATCAGAGCAAAGATATATAGAATACTTTGGAAGAGAATTAAGATAATATTTGGCATCAACTTTTAATAAAAAATAAACAAATCAAAAGGAGATTTAACCCAATGAAAAAAATAATAACAACTGTGTTACTAGCAATAACCTTTCTAGGAACGATAACAGCAACAGCAAATGAAAGAAACATCAAACCAATGCAAGTAACAGAAACAATTTTCTTCCACATAGATGGAGACTTCATACACCCACCAAGACCGAGTATACTCTCTCTAAACGATACTCTTTTTATGCGAGCAAATGACCTCCTTACAAATCTGGGTGCTTTTTATGGAAACAACCCTAGAGCTTTTACTCTAGATGACGATCACGATAATTTTGTTCTAGCTTATAAAAATATTCGTTTTGTTGCTGGACAAGCTGTTGTCTACATAAATGATGAGCCAATTACCCTACAATCAGAAACATTTATACATGATGGAGCATTATATATTCCTATTATTGAAATAGCTGAACTATTAGGTCAAAGTGTTAGAATAAACGTATTTGAAGAAGCGGGAATGTCACACATTAGCATTCGCCCTCATAACAGATTTGGTGATGACCTTCCAGCGTTTTTAACAGCGTTAAATAACAATGGGTTAATACGAAGCCTTTGGACATTCGATTTTGACCTTGTCGGCGGGTATGAAAGAAGAACAGCAGGAAGTAGAAATAGGCGTTTAACCTTATCTACTGGTTGGAATGTTAACGATAGAGAAAGTGCCTTGCGTGTAATTAATAATTTATACACATCAGGACATAATGCCCAGTACAACGAACACCATTTAGCAAATAATACTACTAGCCCTTGGGGTGAAGCGGGTATATTAGGATGGGATTTAGCAAGAGTTTCTCAAGTAGCAGGGTTGTCTTATATTGTAGGTTACATTACTTATGAAGAATTCATTTACTTCACCTTGCGAGCGGCTTTAGTGTTGCAAGAACATTTTGAGAGTTGGGACGAATTCGGTCAAAACTTTGTATATGGCTCGTCTTTCTGGCTACGCAACAGGACTCAACGTGAAAGAGATTCAGAAGTAAGACGACGTGAAGTAGCACATAGAACTTTTATGACTGAATACGTAGATTATATGCCTGAATGGAATATGGATCTTTCATATTATATGGAGTTATTTATCATAGAGGAGGAGAGTTCCAATTAACCAAACAGGTTTACCAATAGACATTACTGCAATAGGCAGGCAAGAACAACATCAAACACAAATAACTACACGCATAGGTGTGAATCTATTCACCGAAGATGCTAGACGTGTAAACGAAGTTTCCATGAGGCGTATTGAAGATAGACAAGCAAGTGGACAAGTCCTATTTGAAAATGTTAATTTTGATTACAACTTTGACCCCTATGAGAGAATTTTGAATAATGCTGAGAATTTGACTCTTTTTAGTAGTCCTATTGACTTTAGTAATATTAATAGTGGCTCAGAAAATGAAGAGTTATCTTATTGGTTATTGGCAAGTTTTGTTTTAATAGGAATTAGCTTAGGTTTATTTTTAGCCTTGCGGTCAACTAGAGCAAACGTTAATGAAAAGCCACTACGGTAAATTTTTAATTCAGTGGCTTTAAACTGAATTAAAAATGAAAGCGGAATGGATTTTGAATAACACTTGCTATAAAAAAAGGAGGAACAAAAATGGCGTTCATTAATATAACAGTACAATTAAATGATGATAGACGAGATATTAAAATAGATTCTGAGCAAAAAATAAAAGCTGGAATTGAAGTTTTAAGACAAAGTGGCAAATTACCTATGGGAGAGTCCTGCGATTATTTTCATTCACGTTTGAATGAACGCCTTGTAAGCTCTTATAAAACTTTTGCAGAAGAAGAAATATATGATGGCGATATTTTAACAGCCATTTTTTAGAGAGGAGAAGAAATATTATGCCCAAACGATTAATACCATTAACGTTAGCAATGATAGCCTTAGTCTTTACAATAGGGCTTACGAGAGGTGCAAGAAGCGAAGCGGATTTGCACCTCTACCGTCAAGCTATACAAAGGCATATAGGAACTACTATAGCAGTAGTAAATGCAGATATAGGTGCATATATAAATGGATATACATATAACTATGCAGCTGCTATTATAGATACTTTAGGGGACGATTTCGTCCTAGTTTCCCCTGCTATGGCAGATACTGGTTTTAATAGCGGAGTATATGGTGCTATTGTTACCTTTCCAAGTGACGTATCCACAAGAATATTGTCTTTTAACGCCTATATGCCAGAGAGGGTGCAGTTAGAATTTCAAGTAAACCCAGCATTGCCAGAACGTGCTTTCTTAGAAACATATGTAGCAATAACTGATTTACAGCTTTCTATTAATACAACTCTTGCTAACACTTACATTGCCTCTATTTTCAGGCAATTTCATGATGCACAAGACCAAGTAGAAGGTGTATTCCAAAATAATTTAGCAGATTTGATGGCCTTAGAATTATTAACTTTGGAAGACTTTACATATAACTTAGAATTTGATGCCTTGCCAGACCTTCCTATGGAGTTTCGGGAGTTGGATACTCAGTTTCATATGCAACAAGTAGCAAGCTTTGCAAGTGAAGTAGCTGGCTGGTATTTACATAGCTATGGTCTGGCTTCTGATTCATTCTTATGGATGAGAGAAGGGTTATTTAGGCTTACAGATAATTTTCCTTACCAAGAAGAAGATTGGTTAAGAGCGGTTGCTGATTGGACAGAATACTCTGTAGAATACGGAGAATTACTTGAAGAGTTTGCAGACGAAGTAAGAGAACATGAATATCATCTACAAGAATGGCATACTGAAAATTTAGGATGGCATGAAGAATTGCAATTTTATAGTGATGAAGTACATAATTTTCATAACGATAACTTAGGCTGGTTCAATATAGCTATGAATTGGCATGTTCAGTACCTTGGCTATTTAAATCTTGTCTTAGATTATTCGTATGACATTAGAGCTCATAGACAGTTGTTATATGATAGCATTCAACCAGTAAAGACAGATATAACGGATTGGTTTGAAGCTTTAACCCAATACGAAGATGGCTTATATGGTCAATTTGAGGCACTTTTAGTCGTTATAGAAGACCATAATATGCAATCAGAAGTTACAAATGCCTTTTTGATAGACCTATTAGCTTGGCACACAGGTTTAGAAGACTCTCAGAGCGATCTATTTGATTGGCAAGATGATATGAATAATAGACTAATGAACTTAAATGAGTGGCAATACGAACTTGAAACTGTACAAGAACATTGGGAAGAAACATTTTATACTTATTCCTATTTGGTAGATAATTTTAATATGCCAGATGAATTTACTACAGAAATAGAGATCTATGATTATCTATACTATCTAACAAACACAGATAATATACCTAACTTTGAAAAACTATATCTTCCTTCTAGTCCTCTAGAAAATTTGTATGCCCCAAGCATTACTCTTAACTTCCCAACGAATTTAGTTGTACCATCTATAAATGATATTCCTGATCAAGCATATGGAGATTGGTTTGGCTTTTTAGCTGATATAGAAACTGCTATTCTAGAGCTAGAAAATCTATATGAAGATTTAACATATGCCTATGGAAAGATTTCTAATTGGAACTCTGATTTACAGGAGTTAGAAAATTGGCATGATTCTTTATATACGTTCTATGGCGAAGTAGAGCAAATATTTATAGATGTATATGACTGGTCAAATGAGCTATTCGATTTTTCTGATAGCTTATTTGAATTAGGCTATGAGTTCATGGATTATAAAACCATTATATTAGAATGGCATGAAGATGCAGCAGAATTATATTATAACCTGAATGAGTTACAATTATCTGAGCTACCAGACTACTCACAATTTGAGTACCTAAACCAGCTAGAAGAAATTTTAGTAGATATGCCAGATGCTCTGGATCCTTTAGAGCCAGTAATAGTTCCTCAGTGGAATGAAGAATTAGCATCCCCAGGAAGCTACGATGGGGCTGAAATAGCTGAAGCTTTTACATCGGAATTCCCGTTAGATAATGATGCTCTATCACACACACCAGGATTAGAGGTTATAAGAGACGAGAGAGAGCGCCATCTACCTTTTGCTGTGGAACCAACTAATATTTTATTTGAATTTGCAAATATGCCAGAAAGTCCTTTACAGGATTCACCACCCAGACCAGATGATTTTTGGGATTCTTTAGATGATATGCACGACCAGCTTTCACAGTTTGATGTAAATGCCTTTTTAGGAGATGATATACATGCACGAGTAGCAAATTCTCTAAATGGTTTTGACTCATATTTAGGTACAGTTCGTGATGATGCTTCTTTTCAATTTGAACATAACTTATGGCAGTTGGACAATGTAAGACATGGCTATACTCGATTTTTAGAAAGTATGAGACGAGATGCTAGTCATGCCCAAAGAGAGGAACAACAAGCATTACAATATTCCATAGACGATTTTGCATATGCAAGAGGAATAACTAGCGATAATACACGTTATAGACTAGCTTCTTTTGCAAATATGATGCCTGAAAGCCGTGCTACAACAGGTGTAAATCAAACTTTAGTAAACTTTGCAGCTGCTCCTTTCGAATTTGTTCCAGTAGGTCTTAGAGAAGAGGTTAGTTTTGATCATCTAGCACTATTAGATACTATGGAATATCAATATAGTAGCATACAACAAATAGTTTTAGCTGTTGTAATCGGTATATTTGCTATAACAGTTGTAGGTAGTTTGATTTATGAATTGCGAAAAAGAAGAATCGGTGAAAGAACAAAAGTAAGAAGAATATAGGAAAAATTTTTTCGTTAAAATGAAAATCATAAAAATTCATTAACAGTAGGAGAAATATGAAATCATTAGTTATATTTAACGATAGCACTTGTAAAGAGTTCTCATATGATGATATTTTAGATGAATTCTTAAATACAAATACAGTAAACGAACATGGCGAGAAATTGTTACGCTTAAACACTAAAGTCGCCCATTATTCTACAGTGGGCATACCTCCTATACGAATAGGGGATAATGCTAGTGATAATGTAGTGTTAAAAGATGCTTTAGCTCAAATAGACATATACCCAAACTATATAGAAGTATTAAATGACACATATGTTTATTTAAATGGCAAAAAAATATCTACTGGCAAACATTTTATTAATGTAGGTGATAGCCTTTGGGCTGGAGATACTAATTTTATCTTTCATAACAACTACATTTCATGCAAAGGTGAAAACTATAGTTCAAATCTAAATATATCTACTCATACACCAGAATATTATGAGGAGTTCCCTATTTATAAACGTTCACCACGTATCATTAAACGCCAGCCGATTGATAATGTAGAGATTTCAGCACCTAAAAACAAAGAAGAGCCGAAAAAAGGAGAGCTTTTTCGTGTTGTAATACCACCGTTAGTTATGCTTATGATGACTATAACAACTGGTGTTATGATGGGGCGTGGATTTTTTGTGTTTGCGAGTGCTGGTATGATGTCCGTTAGTATTATTTTTGCAATTGTGCGTTTTTTTAGCGACACTAAAGAAAGGAAGCAAAAAGAAGAAGAAAGAATCAGCTCTTACGACACTTACTAAACCAACGTAAACGTATACATGAGTTAAATGAGTCACAGAAAAACTCGCTTTTATATCATAACTTAACCCCAAAAGAAATAGAAAAAGAAATTTTGAATTATTCTAGTCGTCTCTATGAACGCTCTGCCAACGATAGTGATTTTTTAACGCTTTCTTTAGGCTACTCTACAATTCCTATAAGTTATAAGCTTAAACAACCTAGTGAAGGTGTAGAAATTAGTAAAGACCCTTTAATTTCAGAAATGAAAGAGCTAGTTAGTAGCTACCAAAACATAACTAATATGCCAACAGTAATAGATTTGAAAAATTCCCATCTAGGCTTAGTGGGAGAAAAGGCGTATATACATAGGCAAATAATATCTATAGTAGCCCAGCTTTGTTTTTTCCAAAGCTATTTAGATCTTGAAATAGTGCTTTTAACAGAAGAAGAGGATTGGCAAAAATTTGAGTGGGTTCGCTGGTTTCCGCATTTTAGAAATAAGAACATAAATATCACAACTTTAGTAAGTGCCGAAAATCAACGTGACCAAGTGCTAGGAAACATAGCAACAACTATTAAAATGCGTAAACAAAAACAAGACGAAGAAAAGAAAGATAGCCGCTTTTTACCGCATTATGTATTTATCATAGATAACCCTAAGCTTATTATTAATCATAGTATAATGGAATATTTACAAACACCAAGTACAGCACTCGGCTTTAGCATTATTTATACGACACATATACAAGCTAATTTACCTGAAAACATTAAAACTGTATTTTTACTTGAAGGTGGAGATAATGGAACTCTTATTATGAACGAAGGAAACTTAGTTAACCAACCTGTTGTACTACCTGAAACTGATACAATAGATTTTGAAACATTATCTCGCAAACTAGCACCGATTAAACACAGTCAGGGTGTAAGTACTCAAATACCTGAATCTGTAACATTTTTTGAACTTTACGGAGTAAAAAGACCAGAAGAAATACCTATTTTAGATCTTTGGAAAAACAATGCTATACATAAATCTATAGCAGTACCTCTAGGTTTCAGAGGCAAAGATGATATGGTTAATCTAAACTTGCACGAAAAAGCTCACGGACCTCACGGATTAGTTGCGGGTACAACTGGTTCAGGTAAATCTGAGATAGTACAGTCTTATATTTTATCTTTAGCAGTAAATTTCCATCCTCATGAAGTAGGCTTTTTACTTATAGACTACAAAGGTGGTGGTATGGCAAACTTATTTGCCAAACTTCCACACTTACTAGGAACTATCACAAATTTAGATGGTAGTGAGAGTATGAGGGCATTAGCTTCGATTAAGAGTGAGTTATTACGCCGCCATAGTATTTTTGGAGACGTAGGAGTTAACAATATCAATCAATATACAAAGCTCTTTAAAGAAGGAGAGATAGATCTTCCTCTTCCGCATCTCTTTATTATATCAGATGAATTTGCAGAGCTTAAAAAAGAACAGCCAGAGTTTATGAGCGAACTAGTAAGTACAGCCCGTATAGGTCGAAGCCTTGGTGTTCACCTTATCTTGGCAACTCAAAAACCATCTGGTGTTGTAGATGATCAAATTTGGAGTAATTCTAAATTTAAATTGGCTCTAAAAGTTGCAGATGAAAGCGATAGTAATGAAATGCTTAAAACTCCTGATGCTGCTCGTATTACTCAACCTGGACGTGCCTATTTGCAAGTCGGAAACAATGAAATCTATGAGCTGTTTCAATCAGCTTGGAGTGGAGCACCTTTTAGCGAAGATGTAATTAAAAAAGGATTTGATAGCAGAGTATACTTACTAAACCCTCTAGGACAAGGAGAGCTACTAAATGATGACCTAAGCCAAGTAGATTCATCACAAGATAGCAAGCTAACTCAGTTAGATGTTGTAGTAAATCATATACATGATCTTCACAAAGAAATGAACTCTATTATTGTAGATAGACCATGGCTTCCATCTCTTTCTCATCAAATAGTTACTGAACATATTCAACTTGGTATAGACGTTGGCACTATAGAAGAGCACGACTTAACCATTCCTATAGGAATGATAGATATACCAGAAGAACAACTACAAAAAGAGTATGTTCATAACTTTGCAGCGGACGGTAACTTAGCAGTTTTTGGAGCTTCTGGATTTGGAAAATCTACTTTTATGATGAATGCTGGCTTAACATTGGCTAGCAAAAACTCACCACAGCTATTAAACTATTTTATATTAGATTATGGAAACTCAGCTTTATCACAGTTAAAAAACTTACCACACACAGCTGATTATCTTACTTTTGATGATACAGAGAAACTCGGAAAGCTAGTAAAACTATTAATAGAAGAACTTAAAACTCGTAAAAGTCTTTTTGCAGGTGTAAATGCTATGAACTTTAGGATGTACAATGAACTTGCAGACACTAAAATTCCTGCAATGATTGTACTTGTAGATAATTATGACGTAATACGTGAGATTAATAATGGAGAATTAGAAGAGTTTATAGTTAAACTTACTCGTGATGGTGTCGGTGTTGGTATTTATACGCTAATATCAGCTAGTCGTAGCAATTCGGTACGCTATTCTGTATTAAACAATTTCAAAAATAAAATAGCTCAATTTATGTTTGATGAAAGCGATATTACTGCAATAACAGGACGTTCTAATTATAAGCTTCCTGAAGTTAAAGGTAGAGCTATGATTAAGTTAAAAGATGTTCATGTAGCTCAATGTTACTTGCCAGCACCATTTGAAGATGATATTACCTACACTAAAGAAATAGGCAATATGATAAAAACTATAGCAGATAATAATACAGCTCTAAAAGCAGTAGGGATTCGCATACTTCCAGATGTAGTTGTTTATGAAGATTTAGTGTCCTTTGCAAAAACCTCTGAAAAGCTAGCTGTTGTAGGATTTAATACTGAAACTACTGAGCCAGTATATTTAGATTTATCTATAACAACCCAGCTAATAGTTGGTGGAGCTACTACTGGAAAAACGAACATTTTAAGATTATTAGCTAAACAATTTTTAGAGAACAACGAAGCAAGAGTATTTATTGCAGACTCTCATGCTGGAGATTTATACGAATTTGAAAGCTCAGAAAAAGTTATTTATATGGACGATATTAGCCAGTTAGATAATTTTTACGATGCTTTAAAAGAAACAGTGGAAGAAAGAGATGCAGCTGAAAAAGAAAGTGATTTAAGGCCACGAGAGTTTTTGTCAAGCTTGCCTCCAGCTATTGTGCTTATAGATGATGGAGACAACTTTATAGATTTAACCAGATCAAAAGGTATGGATATGGAAAACTTATTTACTAGAGCAATTCAGCGTGGTGTTTGTTTTATAACTACTACTACACCGCAGAAATTAAGAGGTTTTGACAATATGACAAAGCTTATTAAAGATGCTCAGAGTGGTATTGTGCTAGGTAACCCACAGGAACAAATGCTTTTACAAGTGCAAACCCCTAGAGGATATACGCCTTCACAAGAGCTTGGCTTTACTTTTAAGCGTGGAGAAGTTGTTAAGGTGAAGCTACCTTTGGTTTGATAGAATTATTTAGCTAAGGCATATAGTCTAGCCTTTCTGTTATTTTTAGCAGATTTTTAGCAGTATGCGTAGAGAGTTGTCCATGTCTATTTTTATTCCTACATCAAACGGAAGTTTTAGTTGAAATGGGATTGGGTTTATGTTATAATTATCTTGTTGTATGATTTTTCTCATAATTAATTTTACAATAAAAAACGAGGTTTGGCAACTGCTTTTCCTCGTTTTTTTCTTTTTAGAGCTTTTTTTTCGTGAGACAGCCCCTTTTCAATATAATACGTAGTTTTCTTAATATTTATTTTTTTCCAAAATTTCATAAATTCTATCTATCGTTTCCTCTTTAGCTGAAACAGAAACATATCGAAGCCCACCATCTACTTGTTTTATCTTATACTCTATTACTTTTTTCTTAGCTTTAATATCCTTCTTTGTTAAATGCTCTTCAAATTCCAAAGAAACCAATGCTGCATTTTCAATAATAACTATTTTGACATTTTCAATACCCTGTATTTCCCCTACTAGGCTTTCTAACTTTTGTGTACGCTGAGTTGTAAAATCTGCTTCTTTGTCTATTGTGTTAGTCGGCTCTATTTCAGGAAAAACACCAGCAACGCTATTTTCTAAAGCATCAAACCGAACTTCACGAAAAGGGTAGCAAGCCGATAACATTAACAAAGTTGCCATTATCATCAGTATCTTCATTTTTTAATTCCTTCCTAGCTAGTAAATTTTTATAGGTATAGTATTTGCATTTTCAAAAAATACTATACAAAATAATTTTTTTATGGTATAATATATAGCAAACGGCAATAAAAAACGATTACACTAAATTTTTTATTCACTCAATAAAAAATAAAGTCTGTGAAACTTTTGCTACTACAGAGAATTTAAGAAGCAAAAAATTCACATAGGACATGGTTTTAAATGCCGCTTGTTAGAAGAGAATATAATAAATTGAAGAGAGGTACTAACAATGGCAAGAAGAAGAAGACATTACAGAACGGTAGAAAGAACAGCAAAACAAGAAGTAAAGAAACAAAAGAAATATACACATCTTTGGCTAATAGCAGCTGGTATTGCTCTTTGTGCTTATCTAGAAGGGTTGATCACTGGTTATTTAATAGGAAAACACACCTGCGATTAAAATGTATAAAAAATTAGCCCAGTTGTGAGGATTCTCACAAACTGGGCTAATTTTTTATGCCTTGTGAATTACAGAGCTATATAAGCCTTCATAATTTTCTACTTCTTCTTCAGTTCCTGGCATAGTAGGCATAAGGCCTGTATAAGCAGTGCTAGACACTACGCTATTAGAAAGCATAATATCTGGTTTTGGATAGTTTCTTTTTTGTGTTTGCTGCATGAGGATACCTCCTATAAAATATGGGGATTTTTTTGCTAAAGCAAAAATCGTAAAATTTATTAACGGTTGGAACGTCCGTGAAAAACTTTACTAATAAGAATATTGTTAGCAAAAAAATGTAAATTATACAGCATCTATTACTCCTAATTTTTCCAAAGCGTTCTTTGCAGCAGTTTGTTCCGCTTTTTTCCTACTTTTCCCTATCCCTTGCCCGAGCTTTTTATCCATATGCCAAACAGAAACTGTAAAAGTTTTAGCGTGCGCTGGCCCTATAGCAGATTCATTTTTATAAGTTGCAGTATATTTGCTATCTCTTTGAACATATTCTTGCAAAGCAGTTTTATAGTCTTTATTATATTGAAGTTTTTGTGGATTCACTTCTATATGTTCTATTACAAATTTCCTAGCAGCCTTTATTCCGGAATCTAGATACATTGCACCAATTATAGCTTCTATCACATCTGCCTGAATGGAAGATTTTTTACGCCCTCCCGTTTTTTCTTCACTATCGCTTAAAATCAGATGCATACCTAGCTGTAATTTTCCAGCAGTTTCATAAAGATTTTGTTCACACACTATTTTAGAACGGAGTCTTGAAAGTTCACCTTCTGGCATATTAGGATAACAACTAAATAAAAATTCACTTATTACAATTTGTAAGATAGCATCTCCTAAAAACTCTAGCCTTTGATTACTATCTAAATAATTTTTTCCTTTCTCATAAACAAATGAAGTATGTGTAAGTGCTTGTATAATAAATGATTCATTCATAAAAGTGTATCCTAGCTTCTCTTCTATTTCCAGTAATTCTTCTGGTGTTTTTTGAGAAAAATTCATACTTAGGTATTTTGCTTTATATACTCTACAGCATCATTTACTGTTTTTATTTTATCTGCATCCTTCAAGTCAAATTCTACATTGTATAGAGACTCTAGCTCTGTTATGATTTGAAATAAATCTAAGCTGTCTAGCCCTAAATCTTCCGTAAAGTTTGATTCTAGCTTTATTTTTTCTTTTTCTATTCCTATTAATTCTACGATAACATCTGATACTTTCTCAAATTCCACAGTATTCTCCTTTTCTGCAAGCGTTATTTATAACGAATTTTTTAATTTTTCTATTACATCTAACTCTATAAATTTTTCAGCAGCTTTAATAGCTCCTATTATATCTATAGATTTTGAACTTCCATGAGCTTTTAATACTAATCTATCTGCACCTAAAAATTGGCCCGCTCCTACCTTAGAAGGATCAAAGAAACTTTTCGTTTTATTTAGTGCAGGTTTTGACAAAAGTGCACCTAAAGTGGTTATAGGATTACTCTTAAGCTCTTTTTTAAGCACACTTCCCATAAGTTTCAAATAGCCTTCTGCTGTTTTGAGAAGAACATTTCCCATCATGCCATCAGCTATAACTACGTCTACTGTGCCGATAGCAACTTCTTTAGCTTCGATGTTTCCATAAAAATTTAAGTTTGATTCTTTAAGCAGAGCAAATGCTTCTTTCGTTAAAGAATTACCTTTATCTTCTTCTGAACCATTGCTTAAAAGACCTATTTTAGGATTTGCCGAAAGCCCAAGCTCTTTCATAAAAACAGAAGCAATTTGTGCAAATTGAAGAAGATATTCAGGTTTACAATCTACATTAGCCCCTGCATCCATAAGAAGAACTATTCCTTTTTCAGTAGGCATAGGAACTGCAAGTGCCGGTCTTTTTACATTTGGAAGCCTTTTAAGCTTAAGTGTAGCTCCTGCAACTAATGCAGCGGTACTTCCAGCTGAAATAAGTGCATCAGCTTCTCCTGCTTTTAGCATATCGAGTGCAATCGCCATTGAAGAATCTTTCTTTGCACGAACTGCTAAAGCTCCCTCTGTCATACCTATAACTTCAGTCGCATTTATTATATCAATATTTTTTTCCAAAGTCAAGTGCTTTTTTATTTCTGACTCTCGCCCTACTAAAATAATTTTAGCTTTCGTACCAGATTGCAACACACCTTTTATAATTTCTCCTGGTGCATTATCACCACCCATAGCATCTACAAGTATTTTCATAGATCTCCTTCAAAAGACTTTCTTAAAATATTTTTAACATCTTCTTTATTTAATTTAAAGAAAGTGCCTATTTCAGTTGTTCCAGGCACAAAAGCAAAATTCGAAATTTCTTCTATTCGAGCTTCGTCCGCTTCTAATTCCATATCCTTTAAAGTAGTAGGAAGTTCTAAGCTTTCAAAAAAGTCTCCTGTTGCAAAAATTCCTTCTAATGCTGTCTCTTCAGGATTTTCAAAGTTCATTTCTATACCTAATACAGAGTTCGCATATTTTGCGAAACGCATAACATTTTCTTTATAAGTGTATAATGCCCAATGAATCCAAAGAGCAGTCAGACCGAAGGCATGTATACTATCATAAGAACCTGAAATGCCACGCTCCATTGCATGAACAGAGAAGTCAAAAGGTCTACCTAAGCCTGTAATGGTGTTATGAGAAAGGCTACCCGCCCACATAATATTTGCTCTAGATTCATAATTTTCTTCATTTATGGCAGTAAAAGCATATTTCAGCACAGTTTTTAAAATAGTCTCCGCTATACCATCCGTAACATAGCAGTCTTTTTCATTTGTAAAATATCTATCTAATGT
>Ga0123352_10010076_pt1 | contig 14825 bp, 9 predicted proteins | sample TergutLab28metaG_FD_89700 | JGI IMG/M metagenome (GOLD analysis project Ga0123352, IMG submission 89700) | Labiotermes labralis P1 segment gut microbial communities from Petit-Saut dam, French Guiana - Lab288 P1 | ecosystem: Host-associated > Arthropoda: Insects > Digestive system > Gut ... | reverse complement strand
TATATTTGTGTATATTTGCAGCAATACTTTTTATTGCTGGGAGTATTGTAATTTTATCTTGCATTGTTTAGTCTATGACGTTTTCCATATCTTGTATATAAGATCAACGGAAATAAATACATTAATTGATTGATTGATGTGTTGAGGAGAATATTTGGACCTAGGAGGGACAAGGTAACGGGGGAATGGAGGAGATTGCGTAACGAGGAGCTAAGTGATTTGTACTCCTCACCCTGTATTGTGAGGGTGATAAAATCGAGAAGAATGAGATAGGCTGGGCATGTGGTGCATATGGTTGAGGAGAGGGGGGTGTATAGGGTCTTGGTGGGGAAGCCGGAGGGAAAGAGACCACTGGGGAAACCTTGCCGTAGATGGGTTGATAATATTAGGACGGATCTCCAGGAGGTGGGATGTGGGTATATGGACTGGATTGGGCTGGCCCCAGGATAGAGATAGGTGGCGGACGCTTGTGAGTGCGGTAATGAACCTTCGGGTTCCGTGAAATTTCTTGACCAGCTGCAAACCAGTTAACTTCTCAAGAAGGACTCTGCACCATGGAGTAAGTAAGTATTACAGGGGATATGACACATGGGAAAGGACTCACCACCAAAGCTTTTGACCATTCAAGGGTGCCTTGGTATTATTCGTTCTGATCCATGATGGCTTCTTTTTGGCCTACTAGATAATCCGTGCCAGGTGGTTTGTTCTGCAGTTATTCTCTGCCTAGATCTGTGTACTCTGCCCCTATCGTGTTGCGCGCAAATGTTGGCACGCGTGTGGCTACGAATCCTACCACACTGATGATCTAGTGTGCCGTACAAAAATGAACCTGTATAGTACTAAAATTGGTTGGAACACGAAAATGTAGTTTAGTTTAATAAATTGCGTAACAGATTTCGAGTAATCTGACGAGCGATATTTCATTTACACATTTGACTAAGAAAATAAAACCATATAATATAAGACAAATGAAAATAAATGCTATAACTGTTTCCGCTTGTAGTTGGTAATAATTATAGGAATATCCGGAAATCTTGTAGATTGTAACAGCCAATAGAAATTAGGGATTGATTGTTATTAGCCAATCATATTCAATGTCACATTCCGATTTGGCAGATTGGCGTCGGTTATGGATGTTGTCAACAGTTTATGCACGCCATAGACGTTTTTTTAGGTAAGGTGTAAATATTATTGTCACGTATAGTTAAAATGAAATTAGTTCTGAACAGTATATATTTAATATAAGACATTTAAGATGTGAAGTAATTATATTATTCTACATCTGTTGTAACATTATTATTTGGAGGTGATTGGCGTGGTTAATTTGCAGTAAAACATCTTTACGAACTGTTCATTTTGAAATAATACGCATTGGGTTAGTATCGGATGCGTATCTGTGTAGGATTATTTTCATTACTATAATGCTATGTGTTGAACTGTCGTGAGATCGAAGTTCATTGTGTTGGTTTGACTGTCGGTGCTAATAACCGACCCGTTGGATCATGGATAAGTAAGTAGTTACACAGAGTTGATTTGGCCGTTGTTTAAAATAGAACATGTTTGTCAAATGTTCAATATGTTTTGCCTCTGGAACTTCAGAAGCCCAAGTACATTGTGATGTGTTATAATCTTTGTTTGCATGTTTGTGCCTATTTAGGACTATAAACCACTACAATTAAGTCAATATATTTTTTTTTTCACTACATGATTACACCTATAATAATGCTTTTGACCTTTTGGAATTTCCCTGACTAATGAATTTATGAAGTGGGTTAGTTTAGTCACTTTTTTTTATGGAGATATTAACTTCTTGCATGTGTCTGAATTTCACTTTTTGCTTTGATTTTAATGTTTCAAGGAATATGTATTTGAAGCAAACAGCACCATCAACTACAATGGATGTTAAGTTTTACAAACCCACAATAATTTCACACTTATTAGTTTTGAATGGGAAATAATACAATTAATTATATGTAGGATTGTTGGCAGATCATCCATTTTTGTCATGTTTCCGATATGACGTTCTTATTGGAAGCAAAGCTCGGATCATTGAAAGAATGTTAAAAAGGTTCAGATGACAGTGTAGGTTCCACCACTGTGTTAGTGTAGATAACTGGATACATGGGACCCTTAACAAGAAGCAGGTTAATGAAACAGTACAATTTAATGAGTAATAAACAGTTAAGCTACTGAAAGGAATCACCATTTTATGTCATTACCAGGCATCACGAACCAGTGGTTAGCACTCCTGTTTCATTTTCATGAGATCCCTGGTTTGAATTTTGGCCAAGAGACTGACTGTTATTGCGGTTTTCAACAGCCTAGATAAATATCAGGGTAGTTCAACTCAGGCCACAGATGGTGCCATTCAGATTGTCCAGCTCTTCATGCACAAACCATCAACACTTCTTTATTCACATCCTTTTCAATTCATTTTTCAACAGCTGTTCACAGCATTATCGAATCACTGGAAATAAAAATGACACAAAGAAGAGAATAGTTTGTCATGTAATGTTAGGAAAGCCAGAGTGATATATCTTACTGGGGTGGGTTTTTAATTTTTAGCATATGGTTTATGAAAAACATGAGTATTATTTGAAGGAAAAAAGATAAAAGTATGATGGAAACTGCTGTTTATGGAAAAATTAAATGGAGATTATGCAGTATGTCTTATTTTTTGTTGACCAAATATGTAAAATGAATTTGTAGGGGTTCTTAATGATTAAAATTCATTGTTATTTTGTTTGTGTGTGTGTGTGTATTAACTGGTATCTGACCCATAAAAGTATTTAATTTAAATGTGTAACTTGTGCCACTATTTGCAGACAACATGTTCTGCATGACGTTCAGAATATATCACTACTCATTACATCAGACTTGTAAATTTGTTATAATTTTTTAATAGCTTCATAAGGTTTTATTTGTAGTGGAAATGGGATTCCATTTTGGAATATACATTTTAGTAAAGAGTATTTTTGCTTCCTTGATCGCTATCCAAGATTAAGAATCTGTTTGGGTGTGTCAGCTTTGTGTTTGGGCAGTATGTGTGAATGTTGTGTGCCTTGGTTACCCATAATTGTAATGAATAATAGATATTTTTAAAAACTTGAACTGTCCAAAACTTTGGTACACAGATATAAACATATTGTTTTTGTTGTTTGTTGTAGGGCAGCATACTTACACAGAGTTTATATTTATGGTAGTAATTATGCATGCAGTATTTCCTTTGAAATTGTATTCATTTACTAAAGACGTTATTATTCTGCTGTTAGTTATTTTGGCTTTGGGGGGGTTGAGTCACGAATCTTGAAATTGGCTCAGAACAAACACTGAGGACTAGGCAGGGTACATCCATCCTTGCCATTCTCCAGACACTAAAAGTTTGTTTTGAACAATGTGTGTGAGAAGAAAGGGTATTAGCTACATAGTCAGTGTCCACTGAAAATTAACCAGCCACTATTGTTGATTCAGGAATCAACTCATCCAGCATAATTTGAAGAAGGAAGGCAGTAGAGCATCAAGGAGCAAAATATGGTATGTACCCAAATTATATCTTGCCAAATAGATTGTGCGCACATGAGTGCATAAGCTGCAAAGCCTCCCTTTTTATGGACAGTGATTCATGTTGGCTCACTCATAGCCATTTATATTACCCTTCAGTATGCACATGCCATTTTTTAAACAGTTTGTCATATGCTTTTATCCTAACAACACAGGGGCAAGTTCTCCTGTAATCTTAGCAATTGACCAACTTAATGCACAAATTCTTGTTGTTTATTAAGTTAATTATATCCTTCTACATGTTTCGAACACTGTTGTGCCCATCATCAGGAGGTCAAATTGTATTATACAGCATCTGGTATCGCCACCTACAGAAGGTGATGGTACCAGATGCTGTATAATACAATTTGACCTCATGATGAGCACATAGTGCTCGAAACATGTAGAGGCATATAATAAACTTAATAAAAAACAAGAATTTGTGCATTAAGTTGGTCATTTGCTAAGATTATACTGAGATGCACGGTCAACAAAACATCAAAATTCTCCTATAATGTTGTAATGATGGTACATTCTACACAACTACATGGTATAACATCCGATTGGACTAATCTTTATACACAATTCACGCAACTATGTGAGGACCTGATATCTTACATATTGAGAGATATTTAAATAGACCTTTGAGAATAAGGTGTACTTGTTCATTGGCATGATTGTGTACTGTTACAATGTCAAATTTTGGTATGTAGCCACTTGGAAGCTTATTTTCAATGGAAGTAGTGAGGCATGTGCAGACTGATTGTGAACATGCATATAATTAAGGAAACACCTTACTTTAGGTGAATAAGGAATAGAACTTCCTGTAGCAGTAAATGTGTCCAGCAATTTTTTTATTTGTGTGCATTGTGCCCAGCAAAATTGACTCCTCACTACATGCAGGAGTACCTTCATGAAATCTGAGTTTTTCAAATGTCTACCATTTTGTTTCTTGTTTAGTTTCTTATTTAAAAGTAAATGTTTTATATAACTGTGTAGCAGCTTCTCAGGAAATGTGCATGAAAGATCCTAATATTTACATTTTGTTCAGTTGTTCATTTCCCAACTTTCTTTATACTCTCCTGTAATCTTAAACAAATGGTATTTCCATTTCTGGAGCGAGGTTACATAGCAATGTAATTTTACATATACAAAATCATGTAGAAGTACTTTAATGTCAGTAGATAATTCTATTTGGATTAATAAAAATTTATATTTTTAGAGGGAATGTGTTTTGTATTTCACAGTGAAGTCCGCTATTGATGTTTCTGTGGTGGACATTGAATGAATGTAAGCTGGTTTGTCATGAGGACACACAGCCATAGTATTTGGCTTATACCACAAGATTTCTTAATTATACTTTCATATACATCAAAAGTTGTATGGATTGTGTTTAATTTTGTGTGTTTCACAGCTAATAATTGGTCACTTGGTCATTACTTTTTATTTAATTAACATGTCTTTCCATTGAACAGCCAGAGAGAAAGTTCCGTACATCCCCAGCTCGAATAGCTGCAGTAGCAGCGGCAGCAGCTGTTGCAGCTCAAGCTGAAACTGAGAATTCAGTCCCTCTGAGACAAAGGTCCCCACCTCGTTCTGACAGGTCTCGATCCCACCGTTCTGAAAAGTCTCCAGCTCGTCGCCCTGAAAAGTCTCCATCCCGTCGCCCTGAAAAGTCTCCATCCCGTCGCCCTGAAAAGTCTCCCTCCCGTCGCCCCGAAAAGTCTCCATCCCGTCGCCCTGAAAAGTCCCCATCCCGTCGCTCTGAGAAGTCTCCATCTCGTCTTTCTGAAGTGCCAGTGTCTCATCATACCAAAAAATCTCCAAGTCACACATCTCGCAAACAGTCTCCATCAAGGAAATCCCCAAACCGGAGAAGGTCGCCTGCCCGCCAGCGGAAGTCTCCTGCAAGGACTGTGCCAGATGTTGTAATTCCAGAAAAGGAAGAAATAATTGAGCATCCATCAGGTGATACTTGAGTCTGTATTGGAAGGAAACTAGAAATGATGGGAATGTAATGTTATGTGTGTCATTTTTCATGATGAAACAAAAGTTTTTTTGTTTGTTCATTTTGTGTTTTCGCTGTGGTTATACTATTTTGTGAATTGAAGTTTGTGAGCATGACAGCTTCCTTGAAAAGTGAAGATAGTTCATTGTATTATTTTGGTTTGCACCAAGTTCAGTCTAACTAGGACTGAACCCTTGTTTCCATTTTTAATGTTAAGGTAGGTTCACAAATGGAAAGGAGACCACCCATGTTTAATTTTCACCGGAAGTATGAAATTTGATGACATTTATTGTTTTAAAATGTACTTGCAAATCATTTGTATCAAATGACACTTCCTCATGAGGTCTCTGTTAAGTTCTTATAACTTTTCCTGCGGTATGCTGGATTTTAGGCTTCTGCCATTGTGCAGCTGGGGCTGTCACTATTCTGGGATGTTGCATGATGTTGGTGGGTAGTTGATTACTGACATTCTGGGACAGCATGTTGGTCCAAGCTGTTCACGAAGAATGCCAGAACAGGTGGACGCACAAATATGTGGAGGGCAGTGTGCCTGGTATTTAGCTGATAGGAAGAGTTATGGGGACCAACCAAAGAGCAGTAACAGGTTATAAAATGTGAACTTAGATCATGGCAGTAGACAGTCCGGTTGAGCACCAATTACCACTTTTCACCTACAGGAGCACTAATGTTAAGTAGTGGCCAAACAAGGAGGCAGAGACAGTGGTGGGAAATGACAGGGAGTAGTCTGGATAGGGGACATTCAAAAGGGCTGCTACTAGAATCGGAGTGATGTTGTAAGTGTGGAGGAATTGGATGTCTGCTGGTGGGCATCATGAAGCAGACACCAGAGCTTAGGGTGTGGGGTGGAATGGAAGTACAATAGAACTCCACTTATCCGGACACTGGTTGTTCAGATCAGCTTGTGGCCTTTCAGGTAAATTTTTTCAAGACTACTGCAAAACTAACTTGCCTAGAAATTACCGGTTATCAGATCAAAGAGAGTACAGTGTTATGGCTTCTAGAAGTTCAAATCAGGTGGGGTCAAAAGGTTTATACACAGGTACATACTGTAAATAGTAACAGCCGAACTTCAAACTGCCAATGTAGTGTATTTTCAAAAAAGAAAAAAAGTCCAATTATCCAGATGGCATGCCATCCCAATTAAAATCCAGATAAGTGGAGTTCTACAGTACTGGGGAAGAAGGAGGGTTAAGGTAATTTCCCCCTCCTCCCACCTTCTTTTACAGCAGGTATATTTTTTGAACACCACAGTCTTTTATTCTATCTGTTTACACCACTGTGCTTCACCCAATAAGAATGTGTTTGCTAGATAAAAATAAGGTCATTGGCCACCATTTATTGAAACCATGTGCAGTACTGAGTTCTAGATACCTAGTCTTAGGAAGGAGTCATTGAATGACTCTAGTGTTATATAGCTGTAATTTTGCAAGTTTTGCTTTGTGAGCTACAGATATTGACATGCACTGAGAACTGCCAGCTGACCCTAAGATTTTCAAGGGCTTGTTTTTATTCAGTGCCATTATGGTCCAGTTCCTTTTCAGTAAAATCTAAATGTCTTGTATTTTCTTGTTGTCTTCCTGATACTATGTTTTATTCAATTGGATATTTAAAGTTTCTACTAAGAAAGCATTGTTGTTTTCTCTCTCCTTGACATGCTTCTGAAAGTTTTTAGGTGTTTAAATTTGTTGTTTTTGTGTAGTGGTCACGCTCAGAGGAAATGATCTTGGTTTTCAAAGCAATATGAGACAATCAAGAGAGTCATCATCGACATCTTCAGTTCTTATTAGAAGATCTATGAGAATTACAGACAATAAGGAGGTATGTGACAGTGCAATTTAGTAGTAGGAGGAGGAGGAGTAGAAGTAATAGTAGTAATAGTGTTTAATACTCAGGCACTTGGAGGAATTCCATTCTCCATCAATTACCCTGGTATAATTTGGCAAGTGGTGGAGTTATTTTGAGAGCTGTTGTATGTGTACTGAATACTTTAACAATCATCATTTTTTGAGACCCGTAGCTTGGCAAATTGCATGGTGTCGGCATCATTCATTCTCTGAATACTGAATATACGCTTCAACAGTTTGCAGGTTCCTGTAAGATTGCCACTATCGGTTTATCTGGATTTAAAGAGGAGATCCAGACAATAGTTTTGGAGATTGAAATTCGTTATATTTCCTTGTGTCACATTGGTTTCTCGTATACAATAAAAAACATATCAATTTATTCATCCTCCATGTCTTGTGGAGTTCAGATTTTTATCCTAGTTTAAGCCACCAACATTCCACACTGGAGAACTTCCATGTTCTTGTAGTTGTCGTGCTTTGGCACTCAAGGGTAGTGCACACCCAGAGGTCAAGGCGGAGTGTTGGCAAATATATTATGGGATGTTTTGTTTGAGCTTCAGTGTAGGTTGTTTTTGTGTGGGCATCCTTCTCAACATATGAGGTGGTGACTGACATTGCCCATTTGCTGGACTGCTTCTTAGTCTAGCTTGTGTCTGGCAATGAAGACCCTACCAGTCCTTACGCCACCAGTGGCATAGCTGTCTGTGTCATTGGAGCTCAGGAGACCTCCTACCTCTTCAAGGTCTTGCAGTTCATAGGGAGGGTAGTTCATTGTAGATGTACAGTAAAAGGTGTGTAATGTTATGCCTAACATGTGACATCAAGAGGTGATGATAAAGTGAAATTGTGTAATGAAGTACATCTGTTTCAGCAAAGTAGAATGAGAGACAAAGCATTGTCAGTCATAGTTGTTAGTGGACATAAGCTAATGTTTTTCTGACTGTCATCTGGTAGTAGTCCCCAGAGGTTTGTGACATAGTGGTGAGGAACAGAGTTTGCATTTTTATGCCCTTCCATTTAGTCCACTGCCAGATGTTTAACCTTTATCGTCCAGCCTATGAATCCCTACATAGCCAATGACAGATGGTATTATTTTCATTTTGTTGTCACGTCTTCCCCTCTGCAGGACAGCATTTACCCCTTCAGCCATAAAGAATTACATTATTGAGGACGTGGGCATTCTCTTCAATTGATGAAGGTTAATTGGCTTCATGCACGTTTCTTACAAGAGCGAAAAATGAGTTTTTAAGTTCAGAACATTAATTTCAGATAAATACACAGACTTTCTGTCTAACACAACTGTCAACTTTATTGCAACACTTACATGTTTCAGTCCACTACTGAACTGTCATCAGGCTGTCAAAAAAATCTAAAAAAAAAATGTAAATGTAATTACAAATTATACACTTCATTTGTCATTGTGAGATCTAAAAAATTACTGAAAATTAGGGGTTGTTTGACCGTGCATCTTCCTCATGAAATAATGTGGAATGCCACCTTGATGCATCAAGGTAATTTTATTAATACATTCTTAGCTCGACATGTTTCGGGTACATACGCCCATCATCAGGAGCATTAGATGTTGAGTTGCAGCATATGGTTTTCTGCATCCAGTTTTTGGGTGGGCGGTGGTCTTGAGAGCTGCTCCGTGGGTCATGTGTATGGTGCAGATGGTGCCATGCACAGCACCATCCGCACTGTACACACGACCCACGCAGTGGCTCTCAAGACCACCACACATGCACAAACTCAGTGCAGAAAACCATACACTGTAACTCAACATCTAATGCTCCTGATGATGGGTGTATGTACCTGAAACATGTCGAGCTAAGAATGTATTAATAAAATTACCTTGTTGCATCAAGTTGGCATTCCACGTCATTACTGAAAATTAGTTGGTATTCTTCCTTATTGTGTCAGTAGTTTTTATTTGAGGTTACTGCTGCTTCTAGCTGTTGCTGTGATATGCAGATATGTTTGCACATTTCTACCATTTATGGAGTTTTTGTGAATTTAATATTGTCCGTATTACACAAAACACAGTGCGTCTTGTAGAGTGTAACTTGATTCCTTCCTGAATTCTGGCCACTAACAGGCTAACTTCATGTGCCATCAGTATGTCCTGATATGTCTTCAGTTAGGGCTAATATTGTCCCTTGCACAACAACACTTTATTGTCATACATGTACAGTATTGGAGTACAGAAATTCTTTATGGATGATTCCTAAAAGAGAAACAAGTTATAAATATTTCATCCTGCTACCCAGGTCACATAGTTACATAGCATAATGTTATGGATGCCCATTATGCTTGGAACTGTAACCATAAGAAATTCAAAGCAAAATTGTCTCCTACACTTTTTGGCAGAAGTGCACAGCATGCTCTTTCTACATACAAATGTATTTTAAACAGTGTATTGACTCCTTCAACTCACAGTGATATCCATTATGATGCTGTTGTGGTCTTAATCATTCAGAGATGAAACAAAAATTTATTTCGTAGTCAGTGTGAACAGGAATGAGTTCAGGGGCATTTACTGGTTCTAGGCACATATTGTGACTGAATGATAAGACCCCAGCTGAAGGCAGTGTGTAATGCCTGGAAATGACAGTTGTTAATTGTTCGGCTGAAGGTAGGATATCAGTGGCTGGAAACAACAGAAACAATGAGCTGTGTATTTGGGTTTTCATTTTTAGAACTGTGTAATAGATTTGAGCCCTAATTAAATATATTGGACCATTCAGAACTTTAGAATTGTCATTGTGTTTGAAGTTGACAATGGATTTTAAATTTTGAAAATATTCTCTGAGTAAACAAAAATTGAATTTTGTTGGATTCAAAAGAGGTACATGTGTGTGTCTGCAATGAAATTAATTCCAGAATTCAGAACTATACTGATCCCTTGCTTTATAAAGTAGTGTTCCTAGTGATCGAAACTGAGGGAACTTTTCTGTTTTGTTGCCAGCAGTTCAAACAGGTGTTGGAAGAAACAAAGGGAATTGAGCAACTGAAGGTATCTGTGGAGTCAGAGGTGGACTACGCTGAGAAGCCTTCGTCAAAATCTGAAAGGCATGACATTAAGGAATTTGGTGGCATATTTGGAGTTCTGTTGTTGCACTTTGTGCCACTGTCTATCCTGGCAGCTCATCTGTACTGTCCTCAGGTGAGCAGTAGTGAGAAGTCCTGATTGACAGCTGCTGTGCAGCCTTGATTAATATTATTTAGAGGCAGTTTCCTGATGCATAGGACATTCATACATCATAGCATGTAGCTGATAGACAGATACGTCTGCTGCATATCTGTATTTCTGCCATTTGTTTCATTTATAATCAAAAAGGGAGTCTTGTGGCCCCTTTTCTGTTAGGTACATACTACACTGTCTTGAAACATCAATAATTTATTTATATGTGTGTGTTGAAAATGGTGCTTGTTTGAAATTGTATGTAGGTGATGTGAGACAGTGTCACAACTGGAACTGATAGGCATAGCTGAGACATAAACACTGTAGTAACTTTGTGGATTTTCTTTACAGGCACAGTATGGGGTGAAAAACTTCAGAATTCCTTTGGATTGGAAAGCATATTTTGACTTGGAAGTTGCTGCACTATATCTTGGCTTTGTAGCACTGCAGTTTGTGCTGTCCATTATACCAGTGGGGAAGGTGGTTGATGGCTTGCCAGATAAATTAGGCAGACTTCAATACCGTTGCAATGGTAATTTCTGAAGAGCCATTTCTCTGCTTTACACATTACAATAACATATCATTATGTTTGGAGGCTTTACATTCGATCTTCCTTCTAAAGAAATTATTCCAAGTTGTGGTCCAGTTATGTCAAGAGTGCTAAGTTGTACTGCAGTTTCCAAAAGTAGTCTTAGTTCTTTTGCATCTCATTGGTGTTCATGTCCATGTAAACAATTTGTTAACAAGGCTATTCAACAACACAGATGCTGCACTGCAACATATTTCATGGAGTGGACATAAAAAGTTTTTTTTTCTGTTGTTCTGTTAAATATACACCATATTAACCCCTAGATTCTTCCACCCCAATTACAGTGGCTTGCCATATTTGTGTGAAATATGCCAGAGTCAATGTGAGAATGATCAGAATGACGGTTTTGTAATAAAACATCGGTATTGCCAAGAGATGGCAGGAAATATCATATGCCTATTGAAAGTAGAAGCCTGTGCTTTCGATTGGTGAGTATATGTCTTTGCTAGGTTGGATTTAGGGAGAAATGTGACTTTCAGAACCTCAGCCCCATTTGGTATGGCTGGGCAGTTGGGGTTATTTTCAGGTGGGAGCTTGGAAACTAGATGGTGTGTATGTTGATGTTGTTTAATGTAAGGTTACAGTACCACATCAGGCTGCACCAGATTATAGGATTATGTTTTGATGCACATGTTACTTGGATGATAAAATCAAGGAGTATGAAAGGGACAGTGTGTGTGTTAATGCAGGGGTGGCCAACTGCAACCCACAGTAGGACCACATAATTTGTTAAGGACCAGCCTGAGAGGCACTCTTGTGCATGCATATATCAAAATGAGGGGGACATTGAATTCACTGCAACACTGTTATTTACAAACAATAAATTACACTAAAAGTACGGTTGAATGACAAGGTAGCAGGCTCTAGTACACTTGGTAAAACAAAGAAATACTGGTTTACTGTGTGCTGTCTGTAGAGTAATGGGTTATAGTTTGTAAGCATTTTTGTTTGGTAATAGAATTGTCGTGTTATGTTCTGCGGACCTGTTATATTATGCTCGTTAATTTTCGTTACTGAAACTATTCAAAAGACCAAGGGCCACAGATATTTCCTGAAGTGCCACATGTTGGCCAGGCCTGTTGTAATATGTGGTAGAGAAAAGAATAGCTTAGAGGGTTTTGTTGTGAAAACCTGAGGACAAGACCACTTGGTAGACCTAGGAATAAGTGGGAGTATTATATTAAAATGGATCTAAAAGGAATAGGACAGGAGAGTATGGACTGAATCATTAGGTGGTCCATGATAGGGAACGGAGAACAGGCTGTAGTGAACACGGCGGTGAGCTTCATGGTGCCATGTAATGCAGGGAACTCCTTTACTAGCTGCAAAACTATTCTGTCAGAGGACTCTGCTGCATGGAGTGAGTTACTGTTCCACTTTTGTTCCTGTGTCAATACACAACAAAGTATTTCAGGCAGGATTCATGTTTTCACATTGTAATGTGTATTTTGCTTTCAGGGCTCCTGAGTGGCACTATCACAGTGGTGATACTTGGAGTTCTCAGACACTTCAAATTTCCTGTGACAATTATTGTGGACAAGTATGTTCAGTTTTTTGTCACAGGGCTGCTATATGGATTCGCCCTTGCAGTTTTGTTGTACATTCGAGGTGGACGAGCCCATACAATGGCCCAGAATCCATTTGGAATGACAGGTAGTCACATATATGACTTCTGGATGGGCCGTGAGGTGAATCCTCTTATTGGACCATTTAATGTGAAAGCTGGTCTGTTCAGAGTTGGTGTGGTTGGAATGGTAAGTTACTGTGACTTCATTCTTGTTTGATGTAATATTTCGTTTAAGTAAGCTTGAAAGAACAGGATGGGTATGCAAATTTTGGTGCATGCTTTGAGAAGAATGTAAATATTATTTGAACTGTAATAATAGAATTATTAAATGAATGGCATCTTGTGGGAAATAAAACAGAGATTGTATTGCCTTAAAATTCAGGTATCTGTGGTGCATGAACATGTGAGATAAATTGCTGGGGATGTCACCACGTTCATGTCCAGAATATAGGACACGTGTAGGTTAAAGACAAGTTCAGTGGATTGTATATGTTCAAGTTCCTGATAATGGTAATACATGCTTTGTTGTGTTGTTATGCAATTACAAAATTGTTACACTACTTACATCCAGATAAGTACAACATGTCAGTGCAGGCAGATAATATGAACCAGCACTGCCCCTGTTTGTCTGTTCTGATAATGGTGGTGGTATTCCTGCTGCTTCTGCTTCTACAACTACTACTACTACTGCAGTGAGCCAAAAATCATCATTCACCTACTTTTAGTTGTCTCCTTTTTTAATTTAATGTGTTGATGCATGTTTTAATCCCCTCAACCCAAATGGGTTGAAGAGGTTCAACTTACTGAAGTGAAGTAAATGCATGTCTACAAACACTTACTTGGGTGCAATTTCCAACATTTATTGCAACCTAAGTAAGTATGAGAAATGTATTTATATTAAAGTGCAGGGACTGTATAAATACTCATTACCTACAGTAGGTGCTGAGTGACTGTCTCATCTGCTTGCTCCATCTCGTGCGTTAGTCAGTGTGTCATGATTTGTCTGATTGCCTCAGAAGGTTGTAATGTTTTGTGCTACTAGTATTTAACATTTTAACAGTTTTATATTGTGGTTATATGAGTTAGTCAGCAGTTTTGGGGGGATATTGCTGCCTTATATTGCCATGTATTAAATATAGATTTGATACAATTATACAATGGAATTTCATAATTACAATATAAGCTAGTTTGCTAGATTTCTCTATTATAAGGAACTTGCCTATGTCTTACTATTGTTGCTTTAGTAAATTTGAACTTTCTCCACCAAGTCTCAGATGTATCTGAGTGCTTTATTAATAAACATGTCACTGTCACTGATATATGAAAGCATTGAGTACAGCTTCATATTTTTAAGGAAAGTATACAAACATAGATCATTACGGCTAAGCAAACCCATTTGGTGTGTATTTTTTTGTAATGGCAGATGGTGGTGAATGCTGCATTGGTACTTAAGAGCGTGGAACAGAATCATGGATATTCACCCACTCTGCTGCTTGCAGCTGGACTGCAGATTTGGTATGCGCTAGATTCTCTGTGGTTTGAGGATAGTTTTCTGGCCAGCTTTGAGATTATGTATGAAGGCACAGGATATATGTTGGCTGTGGGTTATCACATGTATCCGTTCATACCAACCTTCATCACAAGATCTGTGCTTGTCTACAGGTTTGTAGTTCCTGTGTGTTATTTAATCAGAACCTTCATTTCCCACATACTGTTGTCGTCCTTGTATTTGGTCTCTAAGACATTATAAAAAGTATCTGTAATTGTAAGGCATAAAAGAATTTTTATACATGTTCATTGCCTTACAGTTATTTAAAATCTTTTTTTTTTTATGTGTGTGTGTGTGTATATATATATATATAATTTCTTACCAAATTTGATTCGGTGTTATTGTGGCACATTTAATACCTTTTCTGAAATAAATTATGATGATCGTTATTGTGGGTTTGTTCATATACAGGGTGTCCCAGGAGGAATGTGCCAGACTTCGGGAGAGTGTTCCTTATGTTAAAGTATACCGATATAACCCAAAACACCTATATCCAAAGTTGAATGGTTACGGAGATAATGGCCAG
>Ga0123352_10010074_pt1 | contig 14826 bp, 9 predicted proteins | sample TergutLab28metaG_FD_89700 | JGI IMG/M metagenome (GOLD analysis project Ga0123352, IMG submission 89700) | Labiotermes labralis P1 segment gut microbial communities from Petit-Saut dam, French Guiana - Lab288 P1 | ecosystem: Host-associated > Arthropoda: Insects > Digestive system > Gut ... | reverse complement strand
ACATGTGCTCGAAACATGTAGAGGCTACGAAATAAACTTATTGTAAAACAAAAATTTTGTGCATCAAGTTGGTTAATTACTAAGATAAATATACTGAAATGCACGGTCAGCAAAACATCAAAATCTGATTTAGCATGTTTTCTTTTACTGCTTCTTGTTTTGCTGTCCTTGGGGTTCTGAATTTTCTTTTCAATCTCGGATACTTCAGTATTTAAAACTTCAGCAATCATACAGATTTGGTCTATTTCTCATTTCGATCCATGTACGAATCATTAAGTGGATTCAATATTGCTTCATAAAGCTCAGCATTTTACTTAATTTTTGGAGTTGTTTCTGAACATAATTACCTACTCGAAATGCACATATACCGTGACAAACAAATCTCCGAATTTTGAGCACGGAACCACAGACAATGAACTGTAGGCCTGCTTTGCGCAAGATAAATCTGGGAGACTTCTCTTGGCAATTCACAAACTGCGGGACAATAACGAGAACACATATTCTTGTGAGAAACTCGACGAATTTCGATGGATGTTTTGGGGAATACGTCGACAGACTTATCTCTAGACTTTACTGACAGCTTACCAAATTGTTAAATTTACTGGTCATGTAAATGCTTTTCAATCATTGTAGCAGATACATCTGCAATGTATTCACAAAAATCGAAATTTTTTCCCAAATTGTGCTCTGACTTGATAAACACTTGTGATTCTAGATGACATATCGTTAATGGCAACGCACCTTTAGAATTTGATGTTTGTTTGGCCGTGCATCATTGCGATAACTGAAGAATAAAATCCAACCAGATGTCACTTATTATTTTATAGTAATTCTTATAGGCTCAACATGTTTCGGGCACTACTATGCCCATTATCAGGAACTCGCGACTATAATGTTGATTACCACATTGGTCATCTCGTTCTTGGTTTGCTGTAGGTTGGAAGTTAGGTGCGGGTAGGCTGGAGTAGCGTCCGGGCTGCCGGCTAAAACATATACTTTAGCCTGCAGCCCGGACACTACTCCAGCCTAACCGCACCTAACCTCCAACATACAGCAAAACAAGAACGAAACGACCAATGTGCTAATCAACATTATAGTGCGAGCTCCTAATAATGGGCTTAGTAGTGCCCGAAACATGTTGAGTCTATAAGAAGTACAATAAAATAATAAGTGGCATCTAGTTGGTTTTTATTCTTTAGTACCTTTACAATGCCTGGTAAAGAGAGATAAGTGCTGTAAAACATCACGTGTTATTAACACACAGAGCTAAATGTGACCAGAAAATGTGGTGTATCAGCATGGGAATGAGTAGAAGAGTATCTACAATAGGACGGCAATGTGGAAATCGTTTTGTATAAAGACTTTCCACCAGAAGTCCAATAGACTAGCACAGAGATTATTGTATGATTTCAATGATTCCTTTTAAATTCTAAATTTATTTCTTGCTTTTATTTATAAGTTCAAAGAATTCAGCTGGAAGTTAAAATTTCGGTAGAAAGGTTATTCTTCATAAGTAAGAAACATTTTCGCGTGCAATATTTGCATTCATCTTCTGCGACTCAGTTCAGTGTGTCCACGAAACCCTAGATATTAAATGTGATTATATAAATTAATACGTTAGTTCTTGCAAATGTAATTTAACCACCGGGTAAAAATTTCAGAGGAATATATCGAACGAGAGGAAATTGCTTTGACAATAAGTCCGCGATGTAAAACTTTCTTGAAAAATACTGACCGAAATTCGTCATGTAAAATGTTATAAAAAATGCGTCACTCGAAATATGCAAACACTGCTAAATATAATCTTGATGTTGCAGTGTAACTGGTAAATATATAAAACTATATACGTAGGTTATTCGGAAAGTACGCACCGCCTGCGCATATCTCTCGCGCATCCTCGAGACTGTCACTTTGCGCATTTGCAGAGACTTCCTCTATCAATTGAGAAGCCACAGACGCCATTTCGTGAAATTCGTGTTATGTTTGTTTGTTCCTGTGCGTTAAACATGTTTAAGACAATTGAAGGGGCCGCCGACTGTGAAACACGGTCTGTAATTTCTTTTTGAAAGCTAAGAATGTGCTACCAAGTGAGATTCATCACCAGATCTGTCAAGTGAATGGTGACAACGCGATGAGTGATGGCATGGTTAGGAAATGGGTTCGGATGTTCAATGAAGGACGAGAGAACGTGCACGATGAGGCGCGAAGTGGGCGCCCGTCTTTGGTGAATGATGATTTGGTGCGTAAGGTCAACGAAAGAGTGCGTGACGATAGACTTTTCACAATTTTTGATTTGTCCCTGCACTTTCCACAGATTTCAAGGACTCTACTCTGTGACATTGTCAGTAGTGGCTAATATCTCAGGCGGCTGCATTCTATGAGGAGGGTATACAAAAACTTGTTCCCCGCTACGATAAGTACCTCAATAATGGCGGCTAATATGTGGAAAAATAGTTTGAAGAATGTAGAATCTGATAACAACATTTTATACGAAACCTTACTCGATTTTTTTTACAGCGATATGGTACTTACTTTCTGAATAAGCCTCGTATTACATAGGGAATGGCAATTTAACTACAAGGGTATTATCATCTCGTAAATTTTTCCTAAATTGATACTGATTTAAAATTTTAGAATTTTGAAATATGCCTGTTGTAGCTGGATCTCTGTGTCTCTGGGCACAGTCTAGCTGTCAAGGGTAACTATGATTCCAACAACGACGCTCGGCATGACTTCACATTTCCGCCGCGGTGTAAATGAGATCTGTGCTCTTTCGGGATATTACGCAGCGTGGAATGGCGTTTAGTTGTAGACTTTTCGGGACAACCCATAGGTCCCGCCTTCATGACCAACAGGTTGTGTCGAAACGTCGGTAATAAACTATCATTCTCCTCTGTGCAGAATACCAGAAGAGCGCAGATCTCAACTGTATTCGGTTCACGGAAACACGAACAGTGATTTTCGTCTGACATTCTGCCTAGGAGGCACGCACCCTCGTCATCTTTCACTCCCACCAGTTATCACTTGAATTCCGATTCTCCTTAAGTTCTTGGTTAGTGATTCGTGTCAAGAGAGCGAACGTGTTTAATATAGGTGTGTGGGTGGGGTAGGCAACAGCATGGTTGCCTCTCGTTTTCGGGCTTTCCTGATTCGGTACAAGTCTATTGACATGCAGTAAAGTTTCCCCTTCATCTCTCTTAGTTCCTCACCTTTACAATGCACAGGTGGAGTTCCATCTAAAACAGACATTCTGTACTGAAGTATTAACTTTATCCTTGTATGACTGTGTACTGGATTCGAGTAGAGTATGTTTCATATTCGTTCATAAAAGCATGTGTGTAGAGGAACAAGTATACCTTACAGTATATAACCCTGCGATAATACTGTGTATATGAGCATACCAGTGCTAATACACCTTAACTTTAAAACGTAGTCATTTTGATGACATTATATCACGTCTTCTAACTGTCCTCCGTTTATTTCTATTACATCGCTAACATTTTGCACTAGACCTCCACTCGCAGAAGAATCTCTTGTGCGTCCTCCATTCGATCTTAAGTGATTGTTCATATGGATCTCAGAAGAAGCATTGCTGTTGGAAATGTCTCTTCTCGTTGCACTACTTACGCCCCCTAGAGAATTTTCAAAGCGTCTCCTAAAAAAGTTCGTGCAGAAGCGGTATCTCCGTCGTGGCCTGACGAGCAGAATGTGGTAACAGCAAGACTGGAGTGTTTTCTTGAAGGCCGCTCTGAACTCGCGGTTAAAATACGCATAGATCAGAGGGTTGAGGGCCGAGTTAAAGTAGCCTATCCAGAAGACGATGGCTACCACCACAGGAGGGCAGTAACACACCTCGTTGCCACACAGGGTTGTGATGACGTACCTGAAACAGGAACACGTGGTTTATTTAGCTACAGTTCAAAATTTCTAATCCTTGTGCTTTGTCAGCTATTGTTCAGTGCGTGGAGTAGAACTTCGGGGATAGACCTCGCACAGGTGTAGATGTCTTTATATTTTTTTAAGAATAAATTTTGCCATCTTCAGGGTGAATGACGTTGAATTCATCCAGACATCCTACGTAGATCTGACCGTGGAAGGGTTGCGTGTGTTAACAGGCATCTCATATTTATTACGCTGAAGGCTGCAGTGCAGAAACATCGGGAAATGTGCAATTCTATCCCCTCCTTAACCTGCAAAATCGACTCATCTCAAAATGTCATAAGTTTTGTAAAAAGATTGACATGACTTTCAGGAAAATTTCTCGTTAGGCTAGTCCTACACGTGGAGTATATAAGCATACATTCACCCATGTCTGTTTTACAGACTTATTTGTTGAATAGTATGCTGTTTTGCAATTTCAATTTTAATCTTAGTAACCTGTCAATCCCTTGCATTTTCCCTGCAGTGCAATTAAAGGATGTCTGTGTACCGTGTATAAAAAGAATATCTGAATCACTTTTTTCAGGTGAGACATCCAAGTTGTGTTCAATAGTCAATAGACTATACATTCATTCTATTTCCAGACGTCCAGAACGTAGTTGAATTACTACAGTGATTAAACTATAGAATCTATAGAAAAAAAAAATATTCTGTATATATATATTATACGCTTCTTCACGCTCCAGCCAGTTTATCCCATATGAAATATATCCCCGCTACCCATTGTGCAGGAAGCTAATTGGACTCCAGGAATGAGGTGGGGGCCGAGGAAATGGAAAAAACTCTGCGTGAATCGAATTCTAATTTCCAGACGTCCAGAACGTAGTTGAGTTACTACAGTGATTAAGCTATAGAATCTATAGTGTATATATATATATATATTCTTTAACTTAATCACTGTAGTAACTCAACTATGGCCTGGACGTCTGGAAATTAGAATTCGATTCACGCAGATTTTTTCCCATTTCCTCGGCCCGCACCTCATTCCTGGAGTCCAATTAGCTTCCTGCACAATGGGTAGCGGAGACATATTTCATATGGGATAAATTGGCTGGAGCGTGAAGCTGAACACTGAACTCAGTATATTACCGATATGCAGAATGCTATGGCCAGTGGAGTTGTAATTACGCATAGCAAAGACCTTAGCTTGACGTTTATGTACATCCTTAATCTGTGACAAAGATATCGAAGTATGAAATTTAAAATGAAGAAAGCGTGTGCGCTCACACAAGCAGCTTTAGAACAAAGAATCTTAGTATTCTGTGGGATAGTGAATTCCGATATGTTTTTGCGTGTGTCCACATTGGAACGTTGGGAAAAGAGTCACACGCAACTGTCTGAACGACACTAAATATGGGAATAGAGAGTTGTCTCCACCGCTTACTGCGGAAGAGGAGGACTCAGGAAACGAACCAACCCAATTACTAGGCAGTATGGTTGGGCGACCAGAACTAGTAGGTCGAAGGGTCAGTCAGGTGAACTAATGGCCGCCTGGAGTGGCACCTGCCAGTGCTCTTTTCATGTGAGTTGGCCAACTTCCTCTACATGACAGCATCGTAACGGAAATGTCTAGAGGAAAGAGCAATATCGGTGAACATATTCTATGCTCAACATTTGAATAATTGAGTTAATTGGATGTCCAACTGTATACACAACTTGGCCAGAGGATTCTTACCATAACGAGCTCATCCTTCCAACTAACTCCGCTGTGCATGAACGGTATATTCGACAAGTTTGTATTGTTCTGATGTCCGGTTTCTGCATCAAAGTATACGATAATTTCTTAGACTTCATAAATTTCCAGTTTTTGTGGAACGTAATTGTGTTAATAGTTGAATAGTGTGACCTACGTTTAGGGACCCAGCTTTGCGTCCCTAGTCTCTGGAGAAATGTGAGAGAAATGTGTACGAGAATACTCTGAATGATATATTATTGCTGCTGCGAGAAAGAGAAGGGTTCATTGCGATATTAACAAGAGGTCCATATTGGAATTTATCCAGTTGAAATAAGCCAAGATCTCACGTCATGTTTAATATTCTTTTTATCATCTTACAAAATTCACCAGGACATCCCAGCTTGGAGTAGCTTATCCTGACTCTAGTTTTGATCTTTGGTTTTCCTCAGTCATTCAAAACCACTGCCGCGGTCGTATCATTATGCTGTGACCACATACTTTCACATACTGTCCATCTCATTACTTATTAGATATTGTCATTTCATTCTATGCAGACCGAAATGGAATTTGCACAGAAGCTCTCCATATTGTGAAACTTTGTAAAACATAAGTTGGAAAATATTATGTGAATTATGTCCTGAGACGTTTAGTTTTCGAGATGTATGTCACCGTAAAATGGGACGTGGCAATATTGCAGGGGTGTTTTGGTCATAATGACAATTACTGCCACCTTCGGTGCATGTATCAGAGGAACTGGTACAACAGCACATAGTTATGCGGTATGGCATCCTGTTCGACATAGTCGAGAAGCTTGTGTTTCCGTGAGTCGAGCGGCGTCTCCACAAACGGCACTTGTGAATACAATTTGCCCATGGAATATACGGATACTGGACAAACGAGGCGTCATACTTGCAGCAGTGGGAAGACGGGAAATGAGACGCTCTCGAGTAGTCGTATAATCTTCCTGAATTGTTCCTACCTCTACAAGAGGAGTTCACACTTGCTTCTAAATGATCGTCCTTTTCGGATGAAATTTTCCGAATGTCTGCGGCATAAAGTGCTGCGGATGAGTTTATATTTACGACATGCTATGGACGGACGTAACTTGTTTGACGCGTAGGGGTGTGTTTAACGTCCATAACACTAATCTTTGAGTACGGAAAATGTTTATACTATTCGCGAAATGGGGGCCAAGTCCGCTTCATTGTCAGATTTCGGACTGGCTTCTTTGGGCTTCTGTCTGTTCCCTGACAGGCTGACTGCCTATCGTCATCACAGTTTTATGGGGGCTCTTCTACCGGGGTTGCTTGAAGCTGTACCTGTAGATGTGAAACAAACACTGTGGCTTCAGCGCGACAGATCTCTAGCAAAATCCAGTATGGGTAAGCTATGCGACAGTTGTTGAACGCGACATGTTCAGGAATGTAGAATGGTCGTGGACGGCATATTGTGTGGCCTCCTTGGTCTTCCGGTATATATCCGATTTCTTTTCGCCTGTGGGGAAACCTAAAGGATCACTTATGAACAAATCCTCCGAGACTAACACAGATATCGTGGCCTGATTTCAGGCATCTATGGCAACGGTCTTTTCCAAATGATTAAAGCGTATTCAAGAGAATGGTCAAGGTCACCCTGACGGCTGCCTTGCAATACAAGGAGGTCGCTTCGAAAACCTACTGTAACCGCGACGCGCCCTCTGTTTGATCGTTTCATACCTTGTGCCACTTGAATTTAACAAGTATGTGATAAATTCACCATCTTAGGACGTACTGTAGGCCGTCTAAAATTTTTTGACTTGCTTTTCAACAGGGAATCACAGTAGGGATCAGTATGCCTGAATTTTGTTTCACTCTGCTTACAGACCTACTTAAAATGTTTTAAATAAAAAATCAATGAATAAAAAAATTAAATACATGCAAGAGCCCAATTTTATACTGCGAGTTGACTACGTGGTCTTGATTAATGACAGGGGAACGGACATGATACTTAGGTATGGAATTAACTTAAAAATAGGTGGCGACAGGAAAGAATGGAATAGAAGAGAATAATTCATTTTAGCAATTTTTAGTCTCGAATATTATGCCTTACGACACGCAGGGATGTGGGGGAGGTGGAGGTAAATAATACAGGAAAATGATTTATCTGTGAAAGGAACAGCTGCTAATTAAGTCTTTTTTGTTGCAAGTGACCATCTGCCTATACACTATGTTATACCGAATTAATATATAATTACGAAACTTGGTATTGTGAGCTTGTACGAAAGTTTGTTAGGCGAATTTATTGCATAACCTTAAAATCACAATGGTAGCTGCCAATAACACCCACTTACCTGGTGAGTAGATATAATTAACTGGAGTTGAAACTTCTATAGGTGATTTATCTTAGTAATTAACCAACTTGATGCATAAAATTTTGTTTTACAATAAGTTTATTTCATGCCTCTACATATTTCGAGCACATGTGCTCATCATCAGGAGGTCAAAATTGTTTTATACAGCATCTGGTATAGTCACACCTATAGGTGGCCGTCCGGTGCACAGGTGCACGGGACAGCCACCTGTAGGTGTGATGATACCAGAGGCTGTATAATACAAATTTGACCTCCTGATGATGAGCACATGTGCTCGAAACATATAGAGGCATGAAATAAACTTATTGTAAAACAAAATTTTATGCATCAAGTTGGGTAATTACTAAGATAAATATGCTGAAATGCACGGTTAGCAAAACAAAAAAATCTATAGGTGAATTTGCCTCTGTAACAATCATTCCGGTAAGGAATTTTGAGAAAATTGGGGCAAAGTTATGTGGATTGTTAACTTCCACACCAACAGGAGATGAGTAATAATTTTGCTGTCCGGCCACATTATCCTCCTGCACGGAACCTTATTAAAAATTAAAACTGACATCAGAGCGATCTGAATGTGACGCAGAAGACAAGTAATTGTCCTTGACACGAATTGAAACGCTGTTTCTGAAATGTATCCTGGCTCATAAGGAAGAAACAGTACTTACCAAAGGAAGAAGGGGAGCCAGCAAGCGAGAAATGCCGACATGATGATTCCCAATGTGCGAGCTGCTTTTCTTTCTCGTTTCATCTTGTTGCTGCTGGCGATGGGTTCCGTAACAGAGTCCGTGCCACCAGGTCCGGACACTATGACGTCTGGTATGGCGTCGCGGTTATGTGGCTGTTGCAAGGAGGTGAGGCCGGCGCTAATTCCGTTAATCTGCAGGTGTTTGTTGAGTAGTGCTGCGGCCACTTTGCTCCTGCAACAAGCATAATAAATGTTTTTTAATAATGGGTCCTGCTTCTGTTTTGTAAATTTTATATTCTGTTGGAATCTTCAAATTTGAAGAGAACCTTCATACACGCATACAGAAATCACTAACATAAGTGTTACACTTATAGGACATTCCAGTCGGTATATACAGTCACGAAACTAACAACTTCCATCTACTGAAATTATAACAATTGTAAAAGTTTACAACATTTTATAGATTATATTTTATTACACCGTAACGACCACGTCAACATTTTAATCTACTGATTTTATTGGGTTTGTAACCTTAATGACTTTTATAACATTAGCAAAGTAGAAGGATAAGACCCCCTGAAGATGATACAGATGCATCGAAACACGTAGGACTACTTACGGTATATAGAATATTGTTAATATATATGTTGTGCATTTTTTGGTCTGGATATTAAACTATACAAGATGCACGGTACATATATCAAAGTAAGAAAATTACGCATTTAATCGCCAATTTTACCATCATCGACACAACGTCTATTTTACCAATTTTAACCACATTAACTACTATTTTTATAAAACCATACCTGTAGTGCAACATGATAAAACATTGTAAACTTCAGATCTCAATTACGATAAAGCAATTTTTATGGATTCCCTTGCAAATGTAGTGCGTGATGACGACCTACTGTTTGGTCGAAACTTGTTGCACTAATAAAAAACATAGACGCTTTGTTGTATTGACTTTCATTGCAACACAACGGGCTGTTCAACCTTTTTAAAATTGTTGTACTATCCCTTGTGTCATACAGCTAGCTTAACATTACTTCGTTCTTCGATTTCTAGTATCCGACCGGTATGTGGAGTTCTAACTGCAGTTTTTTTATTATTATTTTAATAACACCCTGTTTCCCGGCATGTAGCGGCCTGCACGGATCTCAACGGTTAGGTGTTGTATCGTACGTCGTATACTGCCTCTGGCTGAACAGTTAGGTGTTGTCTGTTACACGTGTCGTATACTGCCTCTGGCTGAACGGTTAGGTTTTATCTTACACGTGTCGTATATTGCCTCTGGCTGAACGGTTAGGTGTTGTCTGTTACACGTGTCGTAAACTGCCTCTGGCTGAACGGTTAGGTGTTGTCTGTTACACGTGTCGTATACTGCCTCTGGCTGAACAGTTAGGTGTTGTCTGTTACACGTGTCGTATGCTGCCTCTAGCTGAACAGTTAGGTGTTGTCAGTTACACGTGTCGTATACTACTTCTAGCTCAGCGGCTATGTGTTGTCCTTTATTCAATCTGGTATCGGTAAGTCGGCAGGCCGGTGCTATATTTTATGTAGCATTTTACTGCCGATTGCTCAAAACGAAGGTGTTGTCCTGTGTGTACCAATCTTACTGTACATCATTTTTTTCACATTTCTACTATCAAACCACTAGATAAACCGTAAGGTTCTCCCTTTTTTTAGTACCATAAGGCCATTGTAACCATACTTTTTGTATAACCTGTACTATCATACTGTTGTAACATCATTTTTCTGACAGTGTTATCGTACTGCTAGCCCCAGTAGCATAATTTTGTCTTTTAGCAGCATCATATCACTAGCACAGAAAATCTGCTTTCAGGTTTTTATTTTCCTACCGCTGGCTCAAAATGTCAAACGTTTGTCCTGACTACATTATGAAACTGTGAGTCCAAAAAATACGTTGTCGTGCGATCTGCAGTTTCATATTGGTAGCCCACCATTCTGATGTCTTCTTTGTGATACACCACTAGTTCAACGAAACAGTTTTGTACTGTGTAGAATGTCGTACCGCTAACTCGAAAGGACAACTTTTGTCTTGTCGATAGTGCCGTTCCCCTGGCTGAAAGACTATGGGGTTGTTCTGGTTGTAATACCGTTTCACTAGCTCAAAAGTGCGATGTCTTCTTATCTGTAGCATCTTACTAGTAGCTCAACAACCGCTCTTGAACTGTCTTCATTTCCTTACCGCTAGATCAGCATGGAAATAAACCCCGCATTTTTTAAATTTACACTGCACGAAGGTCAGACACGAAAGTGTACTTGACGACTTCCATTGTAGGTTATTGGCCTGTATTTCTTGGGTACAACACTGTAGAGGCTTCGGGGGTTGCGAACTTCAACAACACCGTTCGTGTCCAGCATACGAACGCGAAACACTTAATGTTTGTGTGAGAATTACTGCTGCTACTACTGGCAACGTAGATAAGAACAGCAAGGTTGTAAATAGCTGATAGTCGCTGCTAAGTAACTGGCACTTCGTAGTAATCGGATCCGGGATTTGATTCTCAGTCTGGAGCCGACTATCCCGACCGATAAGGTTTAGTAATTTTTGTCAGTGACTCCACACAATTGCTGGTTCAGTACCTTCAAACTATGTAATAAAAATTTTTACGGCGATCACAGTGAATGATTTACGACAGTCGAACTGTTCGATGATATATAAACAGAGTAGATGAAAGAGTATCTTTCTGTAACGTAAGAATCAATTCAAAGGCAAAGACTTTACTTTATGCGTACGAAATTAATATTCAGTTTCTGGAAAGGGCAGGGAATTTCTTGCTTAGCTGAAAGATTGAGCTTCTCAAGAAGAATTCCGCTCCGTGGAGTCAGCTTTTTACCGAAAAGAGTGTTTCTGTGTAAAGCGAAGAAAGATTAGACGGTTCTTCCTGAAACACAGATAAAGGAAAGAAGAAATACATATACAGAGGATACTAAATAACACTTATTATTGTGGTTATGTTTTAAGATCCATACGGTCACATTTTTTGGTGTCATAGCCTGAAGAGTAAGCTGTGCTATCCCAGACAGTGCCTGCAAACCAAAAGCTCTTCTACTTTCAACCACGCTGGTGGGACCTTGTTAGGATTTCAATCCCGAGGATTGTTTGTTGCAGTAACTGACCGTGTTACCAGTACTGACCCGCACGCGGCACACTGTGTATTCAGTGAGCTCTGGAGCAGGAATGCAGTATTCAAACTGCATTCATAACTGAGAAGGATTTTAGCGAAGTTGAGGGGCTGCCTTCGTTACATTATGTGGGGTATAGTTTGGTGCGTAACACAACTGCACACGAATAATGTGAGCTGTCGGAAAATTTTCTTCGAGTGCAGCTCGTTTTGTGTAAATTCGTAACGCTTGTGATAAATGATATTATTTATTTAACGATCAAGAAATATTGGATCAAGTGAAGAAGGTCCTAGAAACTAAGAGAGGTGAATTAATAGAGATTTACAGCAAATTAAACTTTTAAAGCCTAGGATTTACTGTGTAAACCCCATGACTAAAACAATAAAAACTCTGAAATTTACCCTATTGTGCATTTATGACATACGAATGATTATCAGAATAAAACGAATTATTTTCATTAACAGCATTAAAATTTGTAATAAAACACGTTGCGTTTTCTGTGAGGAAGTGAGTGCCTAATTGTAGTTAGATGAGCATTGTCCTTTAAAATGTTAAAATATCATGTTTCGTGTGCGATTACTATTTTACATAATTATGCCTATTGTTTGCGCGAAACTTTGCGAAAATTTATCCTTTTTGTGAACAAAAGAACGCACGCCAGAATGTATGGTAAAAAAGTAATATATATTTAAAGGTAGAGGAGGTGACGTAACGTGGACAGGATATATGATTACGTGAAATTCTTAATACGTGCTCTTCGTTGTGATCAAATAGAAATGCAATAGGCAGTGTACATTGTAGGAATTAGGGCGATGAGAAGTGTTCACGAAATTTTTCATTGAAAATTCTGAAGGAAAAGAGACACATGTTAGTTTTAAGCTTAGATAGCAAGGCGTTACACAATGGAATTTTATTACATAAGGACTGAGATGTCGAATGGACTAATCTGGCATTGGATAGGAAGAAGTTGCAGTCTCTTGTGAACACCATACTATTATGACATTATTTTCATACTTTTTAAGCTTATGGTTCCGTGCATCATAATTCAATATTAATGAAAAGCCAACTAGATGCAACAGTATGCAGATATTTATTTATTGTAAAATCACCCTACATGTTTCGGGTGTCACCGCACCCATCATCAGGAGTACTAAAAACTGTAACCGCAGCCTCCGGTACAGGTCAGTGTATCGGTACAACTACTTCCCTCCATCGTGGACAGATCGGTACTCCCGATTTGGGAAGTATTAGCAGAGGTACACGTCAAACTAAATAAAGAGCGTATATTTAGATATCGATCGGATGACCTCAGAAGGCGAGGCACACATGCCCAACCTATGGCATAGCCTACTTTATATAAAATGCTGTACAAGCAGCATCGTTGGTATTTGAGATGTGACGACATGCCTTTACTGAGGTTTACCAACCCACTAATGTGAATTCGAACCAAACAAGAGACTGACCTGAAGGAAATATTTATTCTACTCTATTTCGAACTCTGTTTGTACGTACATTTTCAGGCTTGAAACTTTAATTTGTTGGTTTCTATGTAGGTCTAAACATTTTCTTCTTATATGCTATGAGTTTTCTGAAAACTGCTGAGTAAGAAAATGCTTGATCAACAGAATTCTGATGTGATTGCGGTAAACTAACACCTAGTGAACTGCTGGTGTACATTTTAAGTGGACTTTAATTGTAGCCGTTGGCAAGGACTGTCTAAGGGATTTCTGTTCAGAATTTCAAGGGTTGTATTTTGAAAATGAAACTGAAGCATATTTTTCTTAGATGTGTCAATACACATCTTTCATAAAATCGAAAAAAACGCTCATTTTTTAAAATAAAATTCGATCTACGGTGTTTGGAGTGGCGTCAAATGTCTGTAATTGTATTCAGGAGGTGTCTGATTTGGTTGCCGGTTGGACACAGATCATCCTGAGATCTTTCTTGTTTGTCTCAGTCCATGCAAGAAAATGTTTTATAGTACTTCGATTAGGCTACGATGGATTTCTTCCACATTCCTAGTATTTTGTAATTACATTATTATTTGCCTTTATTTAGTATTGAGTATTCATAGCCTCAATAAATAATCCATACAATTAAAATAAATTTTTCTAAAATGCTTCAATCTCCTAGGCAATATCTAGCCACAACCGCCTATTTTTATGCCTTCTTCGTTTTGAAGCGTCTCTTTAAGAAACATGTCAAGGTCTACCTACACTTACATTTAGAAATATTAATTGGATGGAATTTGAGAGAGGTTGGGTGGAGCTGCCATTAAGATGTACAAACAGCGCGCGAAGAAGGAGGTGAAGTCTAGAAATTCAAACCCAGAATAAACGGATCTGAGATACCATATGGGAATAAAACAGTGTTTCTCAACCTTTGTGAGACCGTGGCCCGGTAAATTCTTTTTTCATAAGACGAGGGCCCGGTCCCAACAGATTTACTCGTCAGTACCTTTCCAATTTTTTTAAGTTCATACATTAAACTAACATAAGTATTAATAATTAATTACGATATAATCATAAAGAGTATTAGTACAATTATGCGTACGGTGTGGCATGTTGACCCATATAAAATTACATTTAAATTAGTTATCAATTTCAGGAGAATCTCTCGCGGCCCGGTATAATTGATGCCAGGGCGCGGTACCGGGCCGCGTCCCGGCGGTTGAGAAACACTGGTATGAAGAAAGTTGGTAAATATACGTATCACTGTTATTTGAATAAAAAGAATTAGTTTTTCCCACTCACTGTGTTTATGTATTTCGTACGATCCCCATAGTAAACATTTCCTCACACAGCATTAGCGGTTTCATTTTTGCATGTGTAAGAGAGTGTATAATAGAGACAGAGTGGGTTGACTGTGAGTTAGGAATTGAATATTTAACATAATGTCTGCTTTCGTGTATTTGTGCACTTGTAGGTGTGAATGCGTAGTGTAGAGAGCGTTCCTTTATATATATATATATATATATATATATATATATATATATATATATATATATATATATGTATTTATATATGT
>Ga0123352_10010071_pt1 | contig 14827 bp, 10 predicted proteins | sample TergutLab28metaG_FD_89700 | JGI IMG/M metagenome (GOLD analysis project Ga0123352, IMG submission 89700) | Labiotermes labralis P1 segment gut microbial communities from Petit-Saut dam, French Guiana - Lab288 P1 | ecosystem: Host-associated > Arthropoda: Insects > Digestive system > Gut ... | reverse complement strand
GATGTTGCACGGCACCATCCGCACCGTACACATGACCCACGCATTGGCTCTCAAGATCACCACCCATCCAAAAACTCGGTGCAGAAAACCATATGCTGCAACTCAACATCTAATGCTCCTGATGATGGGCGTATGTACCCGAAACATGTCGAGCTAAGAATATATCAATAAAAATTACCTAGTTGCATCAAGTTGGCATGCCACATTATTTCATGAGGAAGATGCATGGTCAAACAACGCTCACTTACTATGCCTAGTCTTCTAGCATCATTCTTGTGTTATTGTAAGACTTACAGTTGTCCTGTCTTTGAGTGTATGGAAATAGCAGTGCTGTCCACCTGAAGTTGCATTTAATGTAAAAATTTATTGTCTTATGTACAGAAGTGAAAAACTGTTTTATTTAACAGTGCTGTCAGTTGCTAAGATTGTGTAGAGTTTGATGTAGATAATGAAATATTGATGTGGAGCACAGGTGGAATGTACTTACAGGGGAAAATAGAAGCACTCAGAGAAAAACCTGTCCCAGTGATAATTTCTCCACCCCAAATTCCACATGAACTGTCCTGGGATCAAGCCCTGGCCTGCACAGTGAGACCCTGGTGCCCAACTAGTTGAAACATGTCACAACCCATCATCATCTATAATGCATCTTTTTTAATGATCTTGTGAACAGAATTATAGTATTACTATACCAAGCATGACCTCAGTAGTACCTAATAGTGCCCTTTTCTGATTTCTGTTCTGTTTTTAGCCATTTGCCTATTATTTACATGTTAATATTGTTATTAGCATCACAGTTACAGTTGTATACAAACACAGGATTCCATTTTGTTTGTGATTTTCTTGAGGGGAGAGTAAAATCAAAGAGTGAAAATGTGGTCACATATTGTATATGCTGCCTTTGCTGCACTGAGATATTTAAGAATCAGTGTGGGCAGTAATCGAACAGTATTTGCAACACTTAAAACCAACACAGAATACAATTTTACTTAATATGGTGTGTGAAGAATAAGTGTGACAAGTGCCAGAATCTTCGTTTGAGATTGAATTAATACTTATTGGAATGTGCACGCTCTGGAGCATGTCAGGTGAAATGGACAAACACATGGTACAGAGAGATTATTCTTCACGTTGTTACATGGCATCGCATGCTGATCCACACTGGAGGCAATGGTGTGTGTGTGTGTGTGTGTGTGTGTATCTCATTAGTCTCCATTGCAAACCGCTCTCTTGAGGAAAATGATTATTGTTTATTCTGAGAATCATATGACCCATTGATACACTGTGTGGAGAAAATGCAGTTTCTTAACACTAAAACAGGTGGTAATTTTAGTTACCACTGTGTTTTAAAGGTTTAAGTTCTAAACGTTTGCATTTCTAGGTTGAGATGGACTTAATACCACATATACTAATACTTGGTCCAACATCAAGGTAACTTAATACTGCAATGATTTTTGCTTTTGTGTGGGAATCATATAATTTATCAGTTGTCAAACCAGTTGTCATTGTGTTTGTACACAGGTGACATACATTTATCAGTGGAAGTCTTTGTATGCCAAAGACAGAAGTCATTTCAAAAGGCAGTTGTGAATCACTTTTTTTTTTTTTGACAAAAGTAACTTGGTCCACAGGGAGCACGCAGTGGTGCAGTTGGTTGAGGCACTGCGCTACAAGCCAGAAGGTTGTGGGTTTGATTCCCGAAGGTGTCAATGGAATTTTACATTGACATAACCTTTCCGGCCGCATTATGGCCCTGGGGTTGACTCAGCCTCTAACAGAAATGAGTACCAGGCATATTTCCTGGTGGGTAAAGGTGGCCAGTGCATAGGGCTGACCACCTTACCACCTTCATGTGCCAACTGTCTTGAAATCTGGGAGCTTCAGCGTCCTGAGACCCTCAGGGCCTGTCCAGGCCTGTAATGGGATTGCTTTACCTTTTAATATGGCTCACACTACTAAATACATAGGGAGTGTATGGGGTTAATTACATTCTGTTCCCATTCCACAAGTTGTTGTTGTTGTTGTTCCCCCCACCACCAAAATGAGCATGTTGCATTTTTGGCCGTAGTGTCTATTCTGTTACATTACATATAATTGAAGATCCTACAGATGGGTTTGAAGCCACTTAGGGTCTTGCTAACTTAGATTTAATGTGTGACAGGTGGGCGTTGTGTGCTGAAAATGGATCATCATTGTCCATGGATCAACAACTGTGTAGGACACTATAACCATGCACACTTTACTGCCTTCCTATTTTGGGCAGTATGTGGATGCCTACAGGCCAGTGTGGTGCTTTCTTGCTCTCTGTACAGAGCCCTGAACAGGGTGGGTATTGCACATGGAGGGAAGTTAGTAATGCAATTTATGTACGGTTTTTATCTCAGGTGGTCAGTATTGTGACAAGGGAGTTGGTGTCCATTGTTTTGGAGTTAGTCGCTGCCTTCGTCATCAGGAGTTTGTAGGATGAGTGACAATGGATAGTTGGGTCATCTGCCACATCAAATGTTAATGGTGGGGACAGTGACAGTCTTTGAATTACTGATTACTAACTCAATTTTTGTGTGGCCAGTTGTCAAGGAAGACTCCATAATACTGTAATCTATATTATAATGACAGCCATCGACATTAACATGACTTTTGTGCATATGATACAGGATATGGCTACAAAATGTCATTAAAATTGTGGAAGCTGCATTCACTTTTTGTAAAATACCCCTTCTCATCTGTCTTCATTGTATTGTGTTTAAAACAACCAGTACTGGTGGGTTAAAGGTTCTTTTTAGTGGATTAAAATTATGTTCTGTCTGAAATATTGGAGTTGATAATCAAGAATTTTTTGTTTTTTTTGTTTTTGATATGTTGTAGCAGAAAAAGGTTGTAGGAAGATGGCCATCATTTATGACGATGTTTTTGTTTGTTGATGTAATGATGTGACTGTTTATTTTGAATACCATATAAAAGTAATTTGTTGTTTTAGTACTGCTGTAAATGCATAAATGTTTCACATTTGATGTGTGTTTGTGCTACAGGTATGGTACCTTTATTATGGAAATGGTACAGAACCAATGGTGGTTCTGTCTGTGTATGCTGTAGTGTTCTGTGTGTTCTGTCTGGGGTTATCCATTGGTGTTGTTCTCGCTGTTGGCATGCTTCTGTATTTCCAGGTAAGCTACTTCATGTTGTATACGCATTGTTTTGGAAAAGAAGTGAGATGCTGTACTTCTCTTCTAGACAGAGCCATGGACTGAATTTATTAAATATTTTGTGTAAATATAACAGTTTATTATTTTTGCCAAAATTGCTTATTGTGTGAATAATGAATATAGGCCCTAAAATATGCACTTGGATTTATGAATGCCATTTTATTACATAGTAATCACTGACACGTTTGAGCCACTCATGTGTCCATCTTCAGGGTAGTGGGAACAAGATGGCCACATGTGGCTGGTGCATTGGGTGATTACTATGTAGTAAAATTACATTCATTAATCCAAGTGCATTCGTTGGTCATTTTAATCAATTTTATGCATCTAATCAATCCACAGAACATGGAACACATCAAAATGTATATTGCACTTCTTAAACACTCATGTGTAGCATTTTGTACGTATTGTAGTGTTGCTATTACAGTTGCGGTCTATTCTAAGGAACCAGACAGGTATCGAGGACTGGATCGTAGAGAAAGCTCATCATCGCCGCAATCCTGGTGATCCTAAGTTTGTGTACCCATATAACCTTGGCTGGAAGAATAATTTGAAACAGGTAATTGAATGTGTAGTGATATTTATTAAAACATCAGTGGCCTGACAAGTTATAGTACAGTGTTTTATTGTGTTATATACAGTGATACCTCGGCAAACGAGTGACCCTGCTAACGAATTTTTCGGCTAAAGAAGATTTTTTTCACTGTTTTTTGGACTCGGCTAACGAATGTTTTAGTAGATGCGCGCGCTAACATTAAGCAGCAAACATGAACAGTCGGGCCATTCCAGGAGTTTATCTTTTCCGTCTGTATGTGTGTTTCAGCTAATGAAGATTTCGGCTAACGAATGTGATTCCAGAACGAATTATCTTCGTTAGCCGAGGTATCACTGTATTTTAAAAATTCATGTATTTCTGCAGATAAGTTTTGTTGTATTTTACTGCCTGAGAGTTGTATTTCATTTGTGGTTTACTTAAAAATTGTTTCAATAGGTCATATTATTCTGCTAATGAATGATGGAAGTGCTCAGTGAATAATGAATTGAAGAGAATGTGATAGGAGCAGGTGTCCCCTGCATTATGTCCCCACATTCGCATGGAGGGACTGAGTAAATGTACAAAATACCATCTTTACTCAAAGACGAGATTGTTTTTCTCAAATTTGGCACTTAAATGTGTGAGGTTATCTTAAATTCATGTATGTAGCACTGAATCTGATTGCTCCGAACAAGACCACGTGGAGCTAAACCAAAGACTGCATAGCTAAATTGTCATGCGAGATCTGCCCTCTTCTGAGATACTGCACAGCATAGGGTGGTAATTCCTTACCGATGTTTTGAAACATCCTATCGTTCCCATCTTCAAGGGTCAAGAAACCCAAAAGAGAGAACACTGCATGACTGAATTTAACTTACACATTCTTCTTTTTTGGAACTTTGTCTATCTAATGTTTTAAAGAAGCACAATGTTTTGGAAGCTGGCTGTGTTGCCATTTAACCAGATAAAGAAGCACCTAACCTGATTGATCCTCTAGATTGAGTTATTCTCAATCACTGGGCACCATAGAAACAGTTTCTTGTTATATGTACCTGAGAACAGCTCTAGTCCGAGGTTAGTAACCAGAAAATGGCTACTGAGAAACTAAAATTTAACTACAGGGGTTCGATATAAAACCTGGACAAACCCACATAAAAAGACATGCAATGTACATACAATGTAACAATGAGGCATGTTCTTGCAGCCCCTGTTGTAGTGGAAAAGCAGTGAGTATTACACAACCTGAGTATATGTATTTGTAACCTTACATATCCAGAATGCAATGCGCATGCACCACATTGTCATTGGTGACCTGCCCCACTCTACAGTGTTTTTCCACATTACCTCATAAACGGTACAATTTTCCAAAAAAAGTTACTGAACACAAGATGCGTTTTGATTTTCTCTACAACTTTTGTCTAAAACAATTCTCATTTTAAGAATAGTGTGAAATATGATGAAAAATGTATATTTTGGTCTTCATACAAAGTACCCTTTATTATTGTCAGATTTTAATGACACTTGAATTGTCTTCACAATTTTTTAAAAATTCTTCTGTACCAAATTTCATGAAAATCCGTCCAGTGAAAGCTGAGTTGTACCATGCAGATGGACATGAAGAAGCTAATAGTCGCTTCTCAAAATTTTGCGAAAGAGCCTAAAAACCATAAAAAGAGCCATGAACTCGGACTGATTAGACCACAGACATGACACAAAAATCCTTAACACATGTATTTAAATTCTTAACACCACCAACAATCTGTGGAGAAAATTGTGAATCTTTATGGGTTCAAGTAAGGTTATAAACTAAGAAATAAAGATGAAGTATTTAGTCAGTGTGGATCATAATGGCATGACAGCACATCTTACCAGAAATAATTGTGAAGGGTTCTAAGAAGTGCTGTATATCCAGTGAGGTGGATGGGGATTATGGTATGTTGTGGAATGACAGTGAAGAGGATGGGGATGTTATGAGTGCGTGTGAGGAACATGAAGGCACTGACTCTGAAGGTGAAGACAGTGACGCTGATTGGTAAAGGTAGATTGAATATGACTTGCTCTGTGTATTAAGTGTGTTAAATATTAACATGTTTCTTCTTACCAGACATTTTAGTTGTCTTAGAATAGAGTCATCCTGCATTCTGGTAAGTATGGTACCTCCATGAAGAGAGTAATTTTCTGGACCTAGATGAACCCCCAACCACCCAATTTTTTATTTCATGGAAGCTAAATAAGTAACAAGATTCATATGGTGAGGAGTTTAAGAAGAGAAAACCAAGAAATGCACAAAACTTACATTGATGAATCATAATTATCCCTAAATGTTGGTAATTCTATGTTTCATCCCTATTTGATTTAACAGAGGTAAAAGGTAAAGGCAAAATTCACCCTAGAACAGGCTACAAAGGCCCAGAGGGGGAGCAGATGTATAGCTCTACTCTTCCTTAAACCTTGGCACTAGATGGGGGTGGGTGATCTACGCCACGCCCCGGCTGCTTTACCCCCAGGAAAGACCCGGTACCCATTGTATAGGATGATGGGTGGGCCCCAGGAATGGTGCAGAAAATCTCTACTCCACCTGGATTTGATCCCCAGTCCTTCCAGCCCATAGCGAGTCACTATACTGACTGTGCTATCCGAGCCCTGTTGATTTAACAGAGGTAAAAACTAGAAACAGATGGATACCTGCATAATGTTGTGATGAACTCAGTGCAAACTTTCAGCTCCTTATTGTCACCATCTTATACAGGGATGCTGACATGGTTGTGCGCAGTGAGTCAGAAACAGTAACGTTTAAATGGAGGCCAAGATGGAATTTCCAGTGATGTGAAGACTGTAACAGGGCACACCAGAGTGCTTTGTTCCAGAAATATTTGGCCAGGGTAGAAGAGAGGTAGGGTGGAGGGAAAAGGAGGACAGATTTGTGCATGTGTACAGTGCAGGCACTACAACAGTGAGTGTTCCAACAGAAAAACTTAATTCCAGGACTTTCCAAATATGCAGCAAGAATGCTAACCACTTGACCACCATTATGAAGATATTTTTGTGGTACTTCCTCTTATTGCAGGTTTTCAACCTGACCTGTGATCTGATTGGAGATGGAGTTACTTGGCCTGTTGTTCAAGATTGTGATCAGTACACCCTGACTGTGAGTACAGTAGATCCAGTAATCTAATATAATGTGTTAAAAACATGATTAGGTCATTTCTTCCAAATGTCAATTGAAGTAAGTTGCCTGTTCTTCACATACTATTGTATCTATACTTGTTTTCACAGCTGCTGAGGGCGACAGTCATGTTTTCATTGACAAAATTTGCAAGTTGATCCCCATCATTGCTGACGTCGGTGAGGCTGGAGGTTCACTCTTACCACCATCATCTTTCTCCTCCCCTCATACTCCTACACAGACATATTCATATGTAAACGTTTCATCTTACATTTGTTCAAAGATCTGCTCCCACACATTACATTATCACAGGATACATAGTCTTGAAGTGATACCCCTGCCTTCTTCTCGCATAGGTGACAGGTGACATAAGTCATATTCTCTGCAGCAAGCACTCCCCCCCCCCGCCAGTATATCCCACATTAAAAATCCAGTACTATAAGGTTTTGACTTATTGGAGGGTGGGTCATAGGTCTATTTCTTCTAGTCTGTTCAGTATGAAATTCACCATTCAGGACGTTTTGTGTGTTTAGAATTAAATGGGTGGAGTTTTGTCCTGATGGTAAATAGATTATTTATTTTTTGCATTCAGTGTTTTCAGTATTTGGGAAGCAAAGAGTTCTGGCTTGTCAAGATGCTTCCCTTCGTGGTGTTTTCTACAAGAGAGAATGATCCTACCACACTGTCATACAGAAATCCACACATATCATACATTAAGTCTTGATATGTCAAGCACATACTCAGAAACTTATCTGACTATTCATCTCTCAAACTTTTACCAGATGTATTGTTTAACATGGCATGAGTGTGAAAAGTATTTGCCTTAGAACACCTTCGTATACATCAGTTTGATTGAGCATGAAATTTATATACAGGGTTATTCAAAGTGATTGTCGGGGTTTTAACAACTGCCACCTCGTTCTCCAGATGCAACCCCATGTGATTTCTTTCTATGGGGTTACATCAAGGATCAAATTTATGTTCCTCCTCTTCCCGCAAGTATCCCGGAACTGAAGGTGCGAATCAGAACCGCCATTGAAACCATCACCGTTGACATGCTACAAACAGTTTGGAACGAACTGGATTATCGTGTTGATGTTTGTAGAATCACAAAGGGTGCACATATGGAGCACCTGTAAGGTATGTAACAAAAACTTGGAGTGTTGTTCTATTAAAACCCCGACAGTCATTTCAAATAACCCTGTATTATTCTCTTTGTAGGTAAGTAGTGTCATTAAATTGTGTATGAGAGTGGTGTTAAACTGCTTGTGCAACACATTTTGTGTTGCTCTTTAATGTTTATGAAATCACAAACTGCATTACTGTTGTGTGTTTGTGGTGCTCCTGGTGCATGTTGCTTTAATATGCATACATGTCTTTAAACTGAAAACCACAAATGTATCAGTTTGGCACCTGCAGGGTTTGTGAGTTGCGCCATAATTGTATTAAAATAGATTTTAAAACTGGCAAATTATTTATGAGCAACCTTGTAACTTGAGTTCAATTTGATATAGCTTTGGTGCTTGGATGTTGGTTTCATTCATAATGCCAACCCACACTTTTTTTTGTATTAAAGGTACGTGATTTTCTAGAAAACTGATTCATTGTTCTATATAAATGTTAATGTGATTTATCATTGTGTTTTTGGTCTTTCTGGTACTTCCTCCCCCACAAAAAAGATTGAACAGCAGCAGCAAAAGTGTGAGAAACGTCAGCGAACTCGTACTTACACAGTTGTGGAGAATTACTCAGGATCCTGGGTACCTATTACAAAAGGTTGGAGGGTACTTTGTCATCCTCCATTCACAGATGAGCCACGCATTCCACTACAGAAAGGAAACACTATTCTAGTTACACGCTGGAGAAGGTCTGTGTTATAACCAATGTTACAAGTTGTTTTGGTAAAGTAATAATTGTGATCATTAATTCAAATTTATATGACTTTTCAAGAAGGTCTCTGCTGCATAGAGTTAGTTCGTCAAAATTAATTATTAAGGTAGATATTAGTAAGGCTTACATTGATTTCCTTACAGGCACACTACAATTAATTTAATTTTCTATGATATGTAATGGTCATATTTTGTTCTACTTATGTCATTCTGTGAATATAAAATCATATAATTTTATATCATGCTTTCTCCTGTCAAGTTATTGTATGGGCTATCATCAGCATTCAGATGAAGATCTAACATTTTTATGTAACATTTGCAGTATTTGAAATTTATTGTTACCGCTTTCAAGATAAGAAAGAAAATGTAAACCCCCCCCCCATGGGAACAACATTTACTTGCTACTCCATTCTATCCCATTTTAATGCGCCCCTTGTAACTTCATATTAGGAAGCCCATGTGTTTATACAGTTCCTAGAAGCACTTGCTAATGTCCGCTTTTCGGAACTCTGCAATAGTATCCTGTGATTGTTCTTGATTGTTTCTTACAGAACGTGAAAATGAGAATATGATACAGAGGTCATATCTGTTGCCTGGTATTAGTAAATATTGGTGAATGTTTCGTGCTGAAAGTGTAGAACACGTTGCTTTCATTCAAAATGTATGTTATTTCTGTCTATAAGGTTACATTGTGTCTACAACAATTTGTTGATGTTGAGTTAAGTTGCATGTAACAACAAACATTGTTTATAACTGTTTACAGGAAAGCAAATAGTCCAGTTTTTTAGACCACTGTAAAGTATGTGTAAAAATCTTAACTAATTATTGCATAATATACTGTATGTCTGGTTATGTATTAGCCTAGGAAAAAAAAAGTTTCAGGTGAGTATTATAGAACATGAAGGTTTATGTACTGTAGATTAATTGTGAGAATTATGGTGCTGTGAGAATGAAGACATTTTGTTCCATCTTGATCGAGTATTATCTCATTCTTATTTACCTTTGTGTAAATTATATTTCTGTATGCCATAAAACATAATATATTTTTAAAAAATGTAAAATGTAGCAAAATTTATCAGGAAAACCAGGTAGTGTTAATTACTTTTATTGAACAGGTGTCTTGGATTTTTATGATTAAACATCACTCATTTGTGTTCCAGATACTGGTTGTTTGGAGAGAAAATTCAGCATGATGGAATTAATAAACGGGAACGAGGTTGGTTCCCTCGTACTTGTGCCATTGAATTGACGGAGGGAACGTCATACAATGAACAAGACAAGAATAAGTGATTTAATTTTGGGAATGAAAGCAGATATGAGTACAGAAAAGAGTTGAGTCTCAAGCTAGGGTGGCTTGTTGATGTTATGTTTTGTTTATGTACTTAGTACTGAGCTATACGTACTTCCAAATGTGTTGCATGTTGTCAGTGCAGAATCATATTGGAATATCATGCAGTCATTGCTGGTCAGAGTTTATCGTGTGCTGAGCAAGTAATTTTCCTTTGATACATCACTTTTATGCACATGTTTTAAAACGTATTCACGTTTTGAGTGATATGTCTTCTCATAATGGAAATACATTCCTTGTTTATATGGTCTGAAAATGCGTACATCAGAATGTTAAAAAAATAATTTTCCTTAAATGGTTGCGATGTCGTAATAGGTTGACTCTCGAGATTTTCATATTTTGAAAGTATGTTTCCATGTTTTCCGTGATGCTGGTTACTCTGGGTGTATTTGGTAGCAGAGAGAACTTTTTGTTTGTTCTGATTTAAAATGTTTTGTCATGTTAATGAACTCTTTCAGATATTTGACATGTCTTACAAGACAACTTTGAAAACTTGTACAACTGTCATTTTACTTGTGTAATGATAACAGTCAATATGTGTAGCTAACTACATGGGCTTCAGAGTTATACTGTAGTTTGTTAATATTACAGTGTCCCACATTCTGAACTGTAGTCAAATGTGCAGTGCCTTGGCTTTCAGATTAGGACTTGACCCATCAGCCTGTTAGAATTTTCAAATTAAAAGTAAAGTATGACCATTGTTGTCTTGTAAATGTTTATAAACGTACAATGGGAGTGACAATGTTGCCATTGTTTATACCACTCCTGCTGTTTCTGTTTTTGCTCCAAACCATGTATTCCCTTTCCTGTGTCTATGATTTTCTCCATGCAGTTTCCTTTTCTACGCTAAAGATGTGGGCATCAGGCTTCTTCAAAATGTTGTTGCCTGTCTACAATACCAAAAGACAGTTATATCTGTAGTCACTGCTGTGTGAATCTCAAATGTACATAATGCACAGGACAGTTTAAGTGAAGGAGCATACTTACAGTCACAGAGGTTTTACATATCTCTAAAGGTTTTAATGACATGAGATAGCTAGGAGCAGGTATGAACTGGGAATAATTGAGACATAATGGTCACTACACGTTTAACAAATTGAAGGTGATTTTACACCAGCAATGGAGTATGATGCAGATAAAGATGAATACCATCAACATAACACATAGAATGATAAGATGGCATTGAGTGGAAGTGAGTACAGCGATGTGAAATAAAGGAAGGGTGATGATCCATCAATAGTTGTAAGCTTTATGTGATCATAGGTATACACAAAATTTGGGTCACATGTATCCTGAGATAGATTAAGCATTCATTACATTTTTAAGAAATGCAGGAGGCAAAAGGACTTGGATGAAACATAGTGGGGTAATATGTGTAAGACGCAGCACTTGGAACAAAACACATAAAGCATACTTTTCAGTTACTTAAGTTTCAAAGTTTGTTGATGTTACTCTGTTCTTATTATTCCATTTAATTCCTGTCAAATTAGTATGTACTTTCACATTCTGTACATATGAAATTTGTCAGATATAACCTCAAAATTTCACATTAATGCCATGTTTATAGTGCTGACCTCCAGTTATAATATGAAGTATTTTTAAGTTCTCTTCTAATACTGTGGATAGGCTGACCATTCCATCCATGGAGACAGTTTTCCACCTGTATATCTTTTTTTGACTGTAGTTTTTCACATAATGGAAACACTGCAAGAGGCATACCAGCAGAATGTAAGGATGCTGGGTGTGAGACAGTTTATGATGCACTCTGACCAGCAGCCATGTCTGGGAATGACCACTCTTGTAATGAAAGTGCTATTCATAAGTGTACTTTTCTAAACATTAAACACAAAATAAGAACCTGGAATTGATCAGTCAAGTGATACAGTCTAGAACTAAATGGAGCGCATCTCAGCTCCCTAAATGTTCTCCATTGTGTGGTGCTTGGGCAGACAGGTGAGCTTAAATAGTAAATAAAATATAAAATAAACCACGATCACTTTACACCTAGTAATCAAGACTCCACATTCACCCATACACATTATTGATAGTTTATACATCATGCAATCAGAAGAAATCACAGCAGCCCCTGCCTCTTCAGATCTTCGTAAGTCTTGCGGTTAACCACATTTCCTTGTGAATCTTCATACTCCTCCTCTTGCTCAGGTTGCCAGCGTTCTCCGTGTTTCTGATTCTTCAGCTTCTCCCATACTGTAAGAACAGGTACTGTGTCAATGGTGTGTGTCTAGTATCCTGCATGTAAGGCACACTGACATTCAGAGAAACCTCATTCAAAGTACTGCGCTCTTCTGGGTTATGCAGCGAGCAGTGGTAATTTCTTACCGACATTTCGGGACAACCTATTGGTCCCATCATCAGGGTTTGAGAATCCACAAGAAAGCCTGTAGCCCCAGTACAGAGTTTATATAGAGATGAGTGTGGGCAGTGAAAATGTCTCAGTAGTGTGATGTCAACCAATAGGGTTGTTGCAAGTGGTTGGATGGAGGGGAGTGTGGTAGTGTAACTGGACAGAAATGCTCCATGATCAAAGGAATTCTAACCTAAGTGATAGCAAGACACAGGAGAACGCTCACACAAGCAAAGTGGGAGGAGGAAAGAAAGTATTATATTAAAAATGGTAAACTGAAACAAAACAATAGGAGGGGGAAGTTGTAGCGCAGTGCTATAACATGGTAAAACACTTTGTGCAGAGCCAGGATACAATGGACTCAACAGTGGGGTGATAGGTAGGGACAAGTAAGAGAGGAAGTAGATAGAAGACTAGAACAAAGAACAAATGAGTAGAAATCAGTACAAATGGTAATAAACCGCAACGTAAAACGAGGAGGGGTAAAAGTCCCGGCTCTGCACATGGTATTTTACCATGCTACAGCACTGGGCTACAACTTCCCCCACTCCTATTGTTTTGTTTTAGATTATCATTTATTAATCTAATACTTTCTTTCCTTCTTCCCACTTCCTTCATGTGAGTGTTCTGTGTCTTGCTATCACACAGGTTAGAATTCCTTTGATCATGGAGCATTACTATACAGCTATACTGACTACTACATTCCCCTCCATCCAATCACTTGCAACAACCCTACTGGCTGACACCATACCACTGAGATATTTTCACTGCCCACATTCTTCCCTATTAAAACTCCATATTGGGGCTGCAGGCAGCTATCTTTTGGATTCTTGAACTGTGAGGATGTGACTAAAAGGTTGTCCCTCAATGTCTGTAAGAAATTACCACTACGCACTTCATAATAACCCAGAAGAGTGCAATTCTCATCTACTTTGTGGCAGAAGCCTGAAATCACCCATTCATTGTCACTGTCATCATCATCATCATTGTATGACACATGATGGGGTTACTTCAATGTAACATGTCCATAACAAACTATTTATAACATCCCACAATACTTGATATTCATATCTGTCACTATCATTTATAGCCACCTTCTATCAAATGTCACATTTGGTATCATGTTACAGACCAAAACATTTTTAAAGATGTATCTCGCGCAACTAACAAATAGAGGATAACAATAAAAGGTAAACTGTAACACTTACATGCAAGGGCATCTTCTATCTGTGTAACATTGGCAAAATGAGCTGTGTTTGGAATCCCCAGACATCTCATTCCATGAGCATGACGCCATTCCTGAGAAAGAATACCAGTGCACAGTATGAACTGAGAATACACTAATGCCTTCTATTTTGTCACTTTTTTGTGGTAATGATTTAAAGTACTATTTATTCAACAGCAGAGTTCTAGCATCATATTATTTTTAGAATAAAATTATAAACAGTTTTGTTTGTTAATATTTCATTACATGCCGCAAAATCCCTTATTTCCTGACGAACCACTGGATTTGAACATTATACTTTAAATGGCGGGAAATTAACAATCCTGCAAGAGTATAAATGACAGAAAACTTCAGAGAACACTAACTGTGGTTTATACCACAGTTTATAAATAAAAACTCAAAATGAAAAATATTCCTCTGCAAAGGCAAAGCTGTTTCAATGCCTAATCTTCAGCATAATATAACATGAATTTAAAACATTTTTTGCTAACATCTGAACAGTATGATCTTAAACCACAGTAGAGAGGCATACACAACCAGCCTAAAGTAAGACACTAAAACAATGAATTGACGCACAGCAAAATGCCTCTGGAAAGCCTTGGGACCCTTGTATGTGAAGTTGCCACAGATCTCACAGTTGTAGCTGATGTTCAATCCATGCAGTTTATACAGCCAGTAGGGAATTGGCTGAAACAAGAAAAACGCCCATAATTCAGTTCTATAAATATAAACAATTTACATGGCAAGGGTTAAATTAAAACAAACATATTAAGAAATATCTGGTCTGCAGGGTGCATGATTTATGACAATGAATAAAGAGAGACCAACTTGATGTCACTTGCTTTATTATTTCATTATTAATGCTCAACATGTTTCAGGTGTTAATACATCCATCCTCAGGAACTTGCGACTTATTTGTGAGTTATTTCATGGGTTGTATTGCTCTGGTTCGATGTGTGTTGGTGTTATGTTGTGGTTTGGCTGGGGGCTTCAGCCTGTATAAGGATACCACACCACCCCAGCCAAACCACACCGTAACACCAACACACATCGAACCAGAACAATACAACCCATGAAATAACTCAACAAATAAGTC
>Ga0123352_10010070_pt1 | contig 14828 bp, 9 predicted proteins | sample TergutLab28metaG_FD_89700 | JGI IMG/M metagenome (GOLD analysis project Ga0123352, IMG submission 89700) | Labiotermes labralis P1 segment gut microbial communities from Petit-Saut dam, French Guiana - Lab288 P1 | ecosystem: Host-associated > Arthropoda: Insects > Digestive system > Gut ... | reverse complement strand
TAGATACTCAACATGTTTCGGGCATTAATATGTCCATCTTCAGGAGTTTGCGACTATGTTGTTGAACTACCACATTGGCTGTATTGTTCTTGGATTGCTGTGTGTTGGAGTTAGGGTGCGGTTTGGCTGGGGTGGTATCCGGCCTGCCTTCAGCCCAGATACCACCCTAGCTGAACCGCACCCTAACTCCAACACACAGCAATCCAAGAACAATACAGCCAATGTGGCAGTTCAACAACATAGTCGCAAATTCCTGAAGATGGACATACTAATGCCCGAAACATGTTGAGTATCTAAGAAGTAAAGTAAATATAACAAGTGACATCTAGTTGGTTTTTATTCTTCAACTACACTATGTTGCTGTACTTACTGACTAGTGGACAGAACTTGTGCACCCTTTTATTTTATCATCTTGAACATATGGACCTGTTTAAATGTAAGCTACAAAATACTGGAAGTGGGCACAGGAGTGAATATCAGACACATTAACTTGGAACTTGGAAACAGTCAAAATAATATATTTCTGCCTATGTGGTGAGTTAATGGCCCTCCATGAAGAAAATATTGATCATTATTTTCATGTTTATTTCTTTTATGGATGGTAGGACAGGGTGGAGCAATTACTTACAATTACTGCAAAGTCAAAAATTTTTGAAATTGCGCTACAGATATTGGCACTTAGAGTTTCTTATTAATGTTAGTGTACAAGTTAATTTTGTATAATTTAAACAATTATATTCTAACATCTTTTAATATATGTATATAACAAACCAACAAACACATATTGATAAAACATGTTTATGATATATTGTTATTTACCAACATGTATTGATCGTTTCTGCGAACATCACAATGGTTGCAGAAATGACCGAAACATGTTGGTAAATAGCAATATATGACAAATATATTTTATCATTGTGCATTTGTTGGTTTGTTACATAAATATAATAATATTCTTTAACGCATGGATATGGAACATACAAAGTTCTAACACCTCTATTTATTGAGCAAAAAAAACTTATCCATTATATATTCACAAAATTGAGATTCTTAACGCTTACCACCAGAATTTGTATTTATTTTGATAAAAGTGAAGGTCAATTTATTTCCATGCCAAAGTAGAACATCATGAAATTGTACAGGGAGCTTGGACACAAACATGCATACATTCTTACCTCAGCATTCAGTGAAAGTGTCATGTCTTTCCATGCTGTACCAGTTGTAACTCTGCTGTGTAGGAGACTGCCTAAGCCTGAGGGTAAGTCTGTAAAGACAGATGTCTCACAATCCCTGCTTGTTAATTGTCACCATCCAAAAACCATCATGTTGTTTGCTGATTGATTTTGGCTTTCCAGGTCTGAGAAAAGTGCAGGTAGGAAATGAGTATCTTATATTTAATAACTGATCACATTGTGAGCACTGGTGTCACACTGGTGAGCTTTGGTTGTATGACGTCAATGATACATAAATTTTTTGATGAAGCAACACTTACTGATTTCCTGTTTGAAAATTAACACTAAAATATCAGTAATTACATAAGAAATGTTTGGAATGGAATACAAAAAATTTATTTTAACACATATATGTTTCCGAGTGTCAGCTGCAATCTCTAGACTCATTTGTAATCCCAAAACATGTGTGAAATTGTTGGAGAAGGTCTATGTAGAAGCTAACCTTCACACAAGCTCAGTGCTTTTACTGCATGGCTGAAAACAGATGTTGGAACTCAAAGAAGGGTTAAATATTTATGGTAAAATAATTGCTTAATTCTCTTTTATGTAAGAGTTCTGAAATAATAAAGTATAAGAATGTATAGTAGTTCTGTGTTACGATGAAGGAGTATGATAAATATGTTTGTTGAAGTGCAACCACAGCTGTTTGTTTCCAATGAAAAGTTCTAGATATTACAATATTACCTTTCTGTGTTTCAACCTTAGGAGTCCAGAGACTTCTATGTTGATACAGTAATTTTATCACTATGTATAAAGAGATGATGCAGATATACGTATATGGTGATAAATAGACATCTAATAAGGATGAAATTGAGAGCAAAAGGTTTCTGTTACAATATAAGTTTGATTTCATTGCCATTCTTGGCATCAGGATTGGGTTATCTGCTCTTGTGCTTCCATAATTCAATCAGTATGACTGCACAACAGCATTTTGTTAAGAAGTTATATTTACATAAAATGTAAATGATATGTAGAGAATGAATTGTGTAAAGAAGTTGTGAAATGTGGAAAATTATTCACTTTATATCTCAGTTACGTCACATCCAAACTGAAGACAGTAAGGTTTTTTTACCACTTTTAAAAGTTCTTAATTCTATGAGTGGAAATATTTAAACAATTTAGTTTTTAAACTTACTTTAGACCGCTGCTGTTTAGTTCTAAAGTTTATTATAGACTGCTGCTGTTGATATAAAGTAATTTAATCACCGTGCTGCAGCTGTGATCATCCACATCCAGAGTAAATTTAACTATGAATTTCAGAAATGTTCAATGCTCAAATGATTTTGTAAAGAAACCAAGATAAGGATAAAGAAAATGTAACAATAAAGATTATAAAAACTGTATGCAAAAATCAGATATATGTCATAGAGATAGTTTCTACTTCCATTTATTGCAGGTGATGAAAAAAATTGTATGTAATTTCACAACACGAGCTCTCTGAATTGTACAGACTGTATCATGTATTGACACTGTGTTCGAACAAAGCATTCGAAGATCGTTTCCAGCATATTAGAAGAACTATGACACTGACAATCAAGAAGAATAAGAAGATGAAGATATACTTCTGTATAAGTGAAATTGTGTTCAGCTTCATGGGATAAATATTTATAACTTTACAGAAGTATATGCTTGCTGACAGTACAGTTAAACTGACATGTAAAACAAAATAAATTTTAAAGACGTAACTGGAAAATAATTTTAGAGCAAAGCGCACAAAAGTAAATCCACTAAATTTTAAATAAATGAAAGGTGCTCACTGAAAGTGTATCATGTAATGTGTAAAGATAACAAACAGGATAATAAGACAGCATTCAAATGTAGAAGTATCACTGCATAATATACCAAGACAAGTCAAATTATGAACTTTGAATATTACATAAGAAGTGTGTGTTGTGACAAAAAAAAATATTTCTGAAGAGAACAGATATTGAAATATTGTAACTGAAAATATATTCCCAGTCAATTTATATCTATAATAAATAAGTAACTATGATTGAATTATTCATCATTCTTTTTACTTTGTCCTTCAAAATCTTGTACAGGTGATAAGCAATTAAATTTCACTTATTATTTCAAACTTATTCCATAAATTAATTATGAAATTCCTCTACACTCTCATACCAATCATAAACATCTTACTTCACAAGTAGAAATTGAATTTTTCTATAAATTTCTTTAGTGACAATTATATTAACAGAACAGTCAGATTAATCTGTTTGATTTCCACTTATTAATCCCTTCAGAACAAATTTAGGGAAATGTGCACTACATGTTTTCATTGACTTTTGTGAATTGTCCTGAGAAGAGATAATAAAACTTTAAGTAAACAGTATCAATAATACAAGCATTGTTTTTTACAGTTCAGTCATCATAATGCAGTATTTATAGATCTTGCTGGCATTAAATATGCAATCCTTTCAATATTGTTAAAAGGTACAGTTATACATGTACAATGTTCATTGTGGTGAAACTATGCATAATTTTGCAATGACCAAGATATTATGAAAGTTAAGAAACGAATATCATACTTGAAAAAGTTAATGAGGTTAAGGAACTAATATCAGTGACAATGATTGAGAGATTAATCCTTTTGGCGCCGGAATTTTTTTTTTTTTAATTTTAGCACACTCTGTAAATAAAATGTGAATAATACAGGAACCAAATATGTGAGAATTATGAAACAAACTGCATTTTGAAGAGATAAAAACAGAGAGTATATACCATGTTTAAAATATTCAGTACCTATATTTGTTGAATAAATATATAAAATGCAAATTTAGAGGTTAGCGGTGCGGTATGACCCCTATATGGGTCATTAAGCATCAAAGGGTTATGACATACATAGTAAATACACAAATTCCAGTATGGTTGGAAAGGACCAAAGGTGTCATGTTTTGAAGAAGCTTATATAGGTGTGTAATATTGTGACATAAATAAGGAGTCATGCTTACATACTGAGATGTAAAAAATTTTGTTTCATGAGCAGAAAAATGGAAACCTCATAAAGTACAATAACACTGATGATGTTATTCCTGTACAAGACCAGGAAAAAGGTAAACCCTTTGAGTCCTATTCTATATGGACCTGGAATCATGTGTAGATAGCAGAAATATAAAATTACCTGGAAAAGTTCAAGAAGTTCATGTGTATAGTAACCTTTTCGAATTTCACTATTCCAATGAGTCATGATTGTTATTAGAACACAGAAAGTTGAGGAAAATGCTGACTTTGTTTTGTGTACGTGCACAGCCTCATTTGTAAAGTTACTGGCATGTGTGTTGTCATGCTGTTGCTTTCAGTGTTAACTGCTGGGAGAGAAATCAGACTTGGAGATGGTAAGTATGATTGTAGGCATAGGGACTGTGAGGAACGTGTTGATCCCATTGGTGGACTGTCAGCTGGTATTTGTGACAGGCCATGGTATCTCATACCTGGTACTAATAAGTCTTGCCTGCAACAGTTCTGAGTGTCACTGATATGTTATTTTCACTTGTCATGGAGAGATGGCATGAGGGTTGGTTTTCCTCTACCTTATATCTGGTTTGTATATTGTCAATTTAATTTCACTGTGCTTATTTCCCTGTGCACATGCTAATGAACCACACAATTGGCACATCTGAAGGACCACAGCACAGATGTGAAAGGTACCACAAAACAGCAATTTGCCGTAGAAATGCTCACACCAGGGGTTAATCAGCCATCAGCTTGTTTCTGCCTTACATATAAGTCATTCTTAAAGGTAAATATGTGGAATTCCACATCCTTGTGGTAAAATGTCATGAACTGATTTACTGTCATTTTTACAAGTTTAATCTAATGACTGAAGTTTATTTTTTCCAACAGCATGCAATTTTAATCTTTGTTTCTCAATCCAAAGACGAGATTTCTGATTTCAAAAATGCAATCAAATACACAAATATTATTTCAGAAAGTCACAGATTTTTACTGTGAAGATTAGACAGAAATCTGCAGTCACAACTAGCGCACTCATTGCATCAACGTCAATAATGTCAAACAAACTACAGGATATTAACTTGTAAAATTCTTTTACACCAGAAATTGTATTATAAATTCTGTTTGAATCATTCTGTAATAGATTAACAATTACATATACTGTCTGAGAATGTACAAAACTTTATATGTATGTGTGTGGACTGAAGATAATGGGAAGTTCACTAGTCAAAATAATTCACAAAGAGGGTTAATTGTTTATTTAACATTGTTAACATTCAGTTGTGTAAGTAGCATTTCTATTTAATCCATAATAGAGACTGAAACATACATACAAGTACACACTTACCTAGGTAAAGTAGTTGTTCTAAAACTCATTGTTATTTGTTATTTTATGCACTGCTTTTGTTTGACTCACAAATATTTTAGTTTTCACATAAGAATTTTCAGGCACCATGGAACTTGGTAACTGTGACTCAAAACTTTTATATTAACAACATGACACTTACATACATAGTTCCAAATATTGTAGTAGCTTTGTTTTTGTTTCCAATTAAATTAAACTTGCCATTGATTTAATGGCATTGTACATATTTATGATTCTGAGGGGTGTGTATTTAAGACTACCATTGTGCACCAAAATATTTTCATGGAATGAAATTTACTTTTAGGCATGTATTTATGCATGTAGTTATATTTATACATTTATTTCGTTGCTTATTTAGTATGTCAAAACCCACAATTTTGACCACTTACCCTTTATAGGCACACTCTAGTGTCCCCTTCCCCCCAATAATAAAAGCGGTTATTTTCCCAGATTAAGCGGTCGGCATGTGGAACTGACCACAGACCCCCATCTACTGGCGAGATAGAGCTCAGCTGCACTCCACTGTACATTTACACTTCGTTGTACCGCTGAGCCGTAGATACCGACTGGATCAACGTGGTCCACCCGCTGCAAATAATACAAAGCGATACCGCTAGTAGCGCTGAGCACTTTTCAACCACATACGATGATACTACTCTGCAATGCGTTTTCATGGCATTGTAGATTGGCGCAGACATAAATACTTTGGAACCTCGACCAATGCAAATTGAATAGGCGTACAATTCATATCGTTACAGTTTCGTAGAGATGGTGGCGACGCCGTTAGTCAACATGGCTACCCACATCAACTTACAAGAGAAAATCGTCTTAATTCAGCCTTCTTTAATAATCAACAGGTAGTGGTAACGATTACTGGTTTCCATGGTAACTAAGAAAGAAACAAACAACATCCGTCTGCGCATAGGCGGAAAATGTATCGTGATTTGACAGGTGATATTTTTGTCTAGCAAGATGGTTAGTTTATCTTGACAAACTGTGAAATTTGGAACTTTTATGTACATGTTCGTCCTCTTGTGTTGATTTGTGACAATGGACAGTTATACAGACCAAGCAGAAGCAGTTCATAAAAGTGGAAGTTCATGTGGACTTCTAAAATCACCGTCTCAAGGAAAAGTGCCAAAATGGTTTGAAGACATGAGCAAGTAAGTTTTATTGACGTGTCTTGAGTATACTCCTGTGTATGGTTACTGCGGAGTGTACGAACATGAACAACAACCAGTTTCACTGCGCAAAGTGACGAAAAACGTTTTAACCAGTTTATTGGTACATGTTCCTAGCCATGTTTAGTATATGTTTAAGGTGTTCAAGTGCCTGCCCCTCTTTCCCACATTAGTGAATAGTGTTAAGGACTTAAAAAGTGGATTTTTAAAAACTGCTTTTCCTGCCCTCCAATTTGTGCTCCCATGATGTTGGATTTTGAAGTTGTATGCAAATTGTAAAATAGCTTTGTTGGATTTAGATCGAGATTATTGAGGGTTTCAGGTTGATTACTAGTTGTTCCTGTCAGTGATGTTAGTAGCTGTGTATATACTGCATGTATGTACATTATAATAACAAGTTGCACTTCGTAAGTTAGAATGGTTTGTCTTACGTCTGCAACCGTGAATAATAGTTAATTTCTGTGACAGCTTAGGAGGATTAGGTACAGAGTGGTTTATTGCAAATGCTACGATCTTTTTGTTGTGTGGCTTGAAAATACGAGCTGCTATGTAGGAAGTCAGTCACACAGCAAGGACCTGCACTTCTGGATTGAACTACAAGTAAATGATTTGACAGCATTTTGTATCACTTTAGGTTACATTACATTAGGTTAAATTATGTTGTTACTGTTTGAAAAAAAGATTTTAATATCCTGTTTCTTGTACCTCCTTCCTTCTTGCCCATTTTAGTATCTTAACGCTTAGTACAATTTGGCTGCGTGCAGGTGAATCTAAACTTCATTATTCGTCAGCAGCAGCTGAAATTGGAACTATAGAATGAATCCATGAGAAAAACTGTTTGTCACCTTCTGCAATTTGTGACCAGTTTAATTTTGTTACAGCAGTGTGCAAAGCAATCAGCCTAGATCAGCAAGGCTGTCTCATGATGTATCCCTCGAGAACATGAATCTCTGTCCCATAAGCAATGGAATTACCTCAGTGCTGGACAACTTGCACCTAGAAAAGGTCTTTCTCCCCAGGTTTGGAATAGCTGATTATAAATAAATATAAATATATATGTACACACACACACACACTGTAGTCCACTTCAGTAAAACTAACTGAAATTTTATGTATTTTTATATGGGTGCTGGATGATTTTATTTTTGAATGACTATGGGCACATCAGTGTCAGGAGAAACATTATGTAGTTCAGATACTGTTAAATAGCTATTAATTATTGGCCTTGATGCTACAGATGTACCAAAAGCTGTAACAGTAGTACCATTCTTTAGTTTGTGTTAATAAACTTTCAATGTTTTCAAGGTGGTGTGACACACAGTACATTTAATCTGGGGTGGGATTTATATTGGCATTAAATCAAGGGCAGTCAGATGTGCAGCATAACAAATTACATGTTAAAATGGACGGTACATGTACCAGTAGTTGTTATTGAGCCATAAAATGATTAAAACTCTCAGTGGCAGTTTGCTGTCAGAGAAGCAGAATTTTAATTGCAGAATTAGTAATCCAGTCACTTGACCGTTTTGCATCGGCATTTAAATGGCTACAGTACACCTTTGCGTACAACATTCTTTTCGCTAGACATTTAAATTTTGGCACATGGTGTACAAAAAAACGTTAATATTCCAGGAACCAAAAAAGATTGAATAATGGATTAAATGGCATTTTTCGGGAAATAAGACAGAGACATTTCTACATGTGTTCAAGAAAGCAGTAATAATTTTAGTTAATGAATAGACAAACAATATGCAAAAATGTCAGTTTCTTTTACTTACACATTGGCTTGAGTCCCCAGGTTTTCTTAAGGAGGTCACACCTGATGTTGTTAGAACTGTGCCTTTGTGTGGTAATCTTCAAAACACGTTTTTTTAATGCACAGTCCCACTTCACACTTACGGCACTTCACAAACACTTTTTGTGTCACAGCCCTGGCCATACACACACAACACCTCAGCTGCATCTCAGATGGGATAGGCCAATGTTTGCTGCCGCAGACTTCAAGCCTGGCGACGTGTGATTCAACGTTACGTGGTCTGCCTAATGGCCTTGGTATTCTCTGTTCTGGTCCAGCATGTGCCGACATATTCCTCACTAGGGTATATCGAAAATCTCTATGTGACATTTTCTTACCCCCACATGAGGAATGAAGAATGTAGCTATTGAGAATGGCCAGGTCTAGCAGATGAAAGAACAATTTCTTCGTCCACTTGAATGTGTGACGGCTGATGAAGCAACTGATAGCCATTCTATCACCCTTCTCCACATAGCCCATATGATGGTTATAATCCATCACAATTTGTGGCTTTATGGCTTTTCCTGCTTCATTGCAGAAATCACCTTCTGCTGGGGCACTGTGAATATTAGTCAACATGCATACGTCTCTCTTGTCCCGCCACAGTATTGCCATCAAGTCAGCCCTGTTTCTTACGCGAATGTCTCCACTTTTCAGTTTTGTTGTCTTAGGTCTTGTGGCATGCCTTTCCTGTTTGGCCTGACAGTGCCACAACAGTAAATCTGTTTCTTCACCAAGTCATCAAACAATTCAGGGGAAGAAAAGAAGTTGTCCATGTATAATTTGTGCCCACGTCCTTCTATCTTCCTCGTCAGTTCTGTCACTGTCGCATGGGTTGCTGTCACATTCTGTGCCATGTGCTGTCTGTCCTTCCCCAAGTATACATTCATGTCATACGTGTATCCAGTCGAGTCACAAAGTTTGAAAATTTTGATGCTGAAACACTTGCGTTTTTTTGGTATGTACTGTTTGAAAATTACCCTTCCCTTGAAGGAAACAATAACTTCGTCAATAGCCAGATTTTCAGAAGAGTTGTAAAATTTGGAAAATGTGGCATCTAGAATTTCAAACAGGTCTCGTATCTTCCATAGTCTGTCAAAATTTTTGTCTGTCCTGTCAGGTTCATTCCTGTTGTCAGTAAAATGTAAGTAATGAAGGATGTGAAGGTATCGGTCCCGTTTCATCATGATGCCGTAGAAAGGTGTGTATAGCTGATCCAATGTTTACCAGTAGTCTGTCAGTTTGTCTCTTACACCATGTCCCATCTGTATTGTCATTGCCAGAAACACAAACGTTTTGGCTTCAGTAATGTTAGGTTCAGGAGAGGGTCCATCGTCAAGTCTGTCTATGTAATCTTGGTAGTAGCGGTTAGTCTCCACCACCAGCAGAGTGATAATTTCTGCAAAGTACAGAAGAAAAATGCTAAGTGGACTGGAGCTGTCATTTATGTGGGATGCTTCATTGTCCTTCTTTCTTCTGGGGCCCCCTGTGTATGTGTGTGCTACACTGCTCTGAGGGCAAGAGGGGCGTGTCCATTGTAGGGTTACTGGCTGTTGAGTCTGTTCACCTGGCCCACTCTCACCAGCATTCTGTTCATCAGGCAGTGGACAAAATTGAACTGCTGGACTTTTGGCAACTGGCTGTTTGGCAGTAAGGTTGAGGTTGTGACAACCCTGGCACACTTTCAGAACCTCCCTCAACTGAACTGACATCGCTTGATACTCTCGCTTCATCACTATCAGTGTCGACAATCAGTTCAGATATTTGGCCCCTTGCTTGGCCGACTCATTATGCCACCACTCACACCGACTGTCAAATGATTAATGGGAAGAAAACAAGCTGTCTATGCAACACTGGATGTAAACTCAGCCCAAAGTCTGAGAAACGAAACACAATATTGTTGAGCTATAAATGGGGCCCTTCAAAGAAAAGGATGGCAGATAAAGTTCTGCTTATTGTAATCTGTCACCATATTATCGCTGTAACCTAAGTGCTGCATAGATACACTGTGCAGACTAAACAGGTAGTCATTCACAAGCCAAATGAATACAGCAGGAAAAATAAGCTTTGCATGTTGCCACTACATCCTTACTGGCTGTAGGTACAAACAGCATCATATAAAAAATGGATACAGGGGTTTCTATCAAGGGGTAGATCAGTCGGAGCATGAAGCTGAAAAAAACTTCTAGAGTGGTGCTAAGGATGAGTGAAGTATCCCTTAATATCCCACGGCATCGAGAGCGAAATATTTAAATGGCTGAGGCTGTGGCTGTCCTACCGGTAGGACGTTCGAGCCCCTGGGGATTTTAAATACCGTCCTGTGGCTAGGACTCACGTACCATAAAGGTTAATGCTGGCGCTTTATTTCAGTGATGAAGAACTGCTAATGTTACCACGTAACAGCTCAGCAAGGCATGGGAGACGTGCAGTGTCATCTTTTGGCACCAGGTCAGCAGGCAATAGTCCAAGGAAGTCTTCAAAGCGATTATCATCACTGAGAGCGGAGGACTGGAAGGATATTACTGTGTCATCTAATGTTATGATGCAACAAAAGTCATTTCTTGAACTTGCCACTTCAGATCAGCAGTTTGCAACTAGAAATTCAAGTTCTGCTAGTACAAACTGCAGGGAAGGAAGGGAACCTTCATTGGAGGAATCATGGAGTTCTCTGAGTTTCTTTGATAAAAGGCATAAGGGACGGCTGACCGAGAAAGTGCAGGGTAAGTGCTAGCCCTGTTTATGCATGTGGTATACCCTCTGTAATTCATCAGTAGAATACATGCTTGCTTTCTGTTGAACTATTTTAATTTTCTTAATGTTTGTGCACTAATTATTATTCTAAGTGTCACATATTATGATTGGAATTTTTAACTCCATAGGCTTTAAACTTTGCTTTAATTGATTTTTATTGCTCTGTAGGTTCTGGTATTTGTGTCACCCAGTAGTGCAATCTTACTGCATTGCTTCATATCACTTATTTGTAATAGAATATGTACTTACAGATTAGTGGTTTAAAAAACTTTTAGCTACAGTGTTTTATATATATATATATATGTGTGTGTGTGTGTGTGTGTGTGTGTGTGTGTGTGTGTATGTGTGTGGGTGTGTGCTGTGTGTGTGTGTGTGCAATTTTAATCTGTAGGTAATTTAGCTTCATTTTACTACTGAAGAATACCCTAGGATATCACATGACTTGAGAGAGATGGAATGGTAGAGCACCTCTGATTACATTCCAGCAGACTTGATGAACTTGTGGAATTTTTAAAATTTCTCTTGTTTAATACGCCTTCAATTTTAGTTTATGTACTTCAGCCTTCAAGGTATTCATCTCTGATGAAGCATCAAATATAAATGCTGTTTAAAATCAGAAACTGCTTTTGCTTTTATTTTGTTAAATATTGACAATATGAAAAGATGTTTTAAATGTGGGTGTTGATCGAGGGAGGTCTGTATTTTGTCATATTCAAAATTTTGTAACGTGAGACATTTTTAGAAAGGTCAGAACAGTTCACTTTGAGAACCATGTCAAGAACATTTTATATAGGACAGATGTGAACAAAATTGACAGTCGTAAGTGCAGACCGCAACTAGGTTAGGAGATTTGGAAGAGGAACTTGTGGACAACAGTCTCATCTCTGTTTTGGGGTTGTTTTATTAACTTTGTGCAGACAACATATAGAGAATGACCAGGACCTGTAGTTTGTATTTCCTGTGTGTAATTTTTCTGCATTTTTGTCATCGTGTGATATGTAATGTGAAGTATAGCTGTGTGGCACCAGAAATATTTTGGCACTTCCACATTTTTTTATTTAAATTAGGTATTGAAGGCATGTTATCCGTGGTTCTGCTATTGACGTTTTGTCCACAGATGATACAATTTCATCAGCTGTTACAGACCCACTGAGTGGCAGCAGGTCTCCATTAGCAGACACAGATGACAGTGGGGCTTCTCACTCCACGAGCAGCTCCGACTCTGACTTCATCATTCCTGAGCTCCCATCAGGTTCTAAAATGGAGCTCAACATTCATTCAACTTGGGGTGACCGACATTATTTAGGTCTAAATGGTATTGAGATATTCAGCAGTACAGGGGAGCCTGTCTCTGTAGGAAAGGTAATTTCAGATAAATGTACTAATTTATTACAGAATTTACAGAGCCATAGTAGCCTCTCTGTAGAAATGTTTGACGGTGTACACAGTGATGATTAACACTTAACGCCAAGTGTACCTGGAACCCACAATTCATCACTCCATTTTTCATGACCGTGGAACAAAAGTGAACTTTGTCAGAGAAATTTAAAACACATAGCTCATTTTCAGGCTTTTCTGATAATATATTGAAAAAAGTAAAAATATTTCATTTCCAGTGTAATTTGAAGGCTGATAAAACTATGTATGTAATTGATAAGCAGTTAAGTGTCACTGTTCTGTAGCTTCCTTGCCTCTGTAACAACATATCGAGGTGCTGATAAGTCCTTAGCCCGACCAGGAAGGGAACAAGCTCGGAAGCATGTCAGGGATGCGCATGACTTCAACAACATGGAGACGTGAGCTGTCATCAGGTTCTTTTTCCTGCAAGGCAAGGCGCCGAAGGAAATTCACACCATTCTGAGAGAAACATTGGCTTGTTTCCTTCCTGGTCGGGCTACGGACTTATCAGCATCCCTGTATTTTTGTTTAGCATATAAAACATTCATATGGCAGCCACATGAGATATTTGTCGTAGCTTTTGATTAGATTCTGGTGGTTAATGAACCATTATATCTAGATATGTATGACTTGTACGGTAATGGATCTTAAACATATCTATAAATTTTGTATAAACCATTTATTTTGTGTTAGCAATTACAAGTATGGATGTGTGAAACTTGTATTATAAGGGAAGTACTGAGATTTATTCACTGAAAGTCTTTTTATTGCAGTCCTTTGTATTTTTTATTGTCATGAATTGTTTTAGATCTGGGCAGAACCTGCAGACATTAATGTATTGCCAGAATATAATAAAGATCCCCGAGTGGTAACCAACCTGTTGGATGGTGTGAATAGGACACATGATGATATGCACCTTTGGCTTGCACCTTTTACAAAAGGTGCCAACCATTTTATACATTTGGTTTTCAGGCACAAGACTCAAGTAGCAATGATTAGGATATGGGTAAGTGGCATTTAGTCTTGAGGTTTTCACAGCAGTGTGATTGAGGACTCTGTCATTTTGGGCTATAATGCCATGTCACCGGATAATCACTTTCTCACATTTTGAAGGGATATAGTATCTTATCTTCAATAATTTATGGAGGCCTTAGAAGAATTCTTCTCAGGCCTCTGCAGCTACAGACCCATTACCCAGTGACATGTCATTACGTCCCAGAGGAACAGAGTCATCAAATAGAATGAAGTGAAAAACCACCAGAAGTGGAGAGACAAGATAGTGCAGTCAGTGTTATGACTGGGCTATGGGTTAGACATTACAGGGTTTGAATCCTGGGAGGGTCAAGAGAGTTATCTCTTCTTTAAAGAAAAAGCACAGACTGGCTGTGGGACCTACTGAGCGTCCTGCTGTTTGGGGGTACTTTCCTAGAAGTGAATCTTCATGGTGTGTGGCCAACCACTAGTGCTGAGTGTAAGAATGAGTAGAAGTGTATGCCTTCATAGCACATACAGGGACAACTTTAAGTGTGCAACTGTACTATTGGAAAGATCTCTGATTTTAGTTTTACAGTCAACTAGTGTAAATGAAGTTCTTTGTACTGTCTCTTACCATCACATTTCTGTTAATGATCATCTCCACTGCAAAAAATGAAGGATTACTGTATCACTGTTTTTTATGTCCAAGAATCAGTTTCTTCTAATTGTTTTTAAACATGATCACAAATCTCTGTTTTAGATAAGTGGTGGTGTCAATTGTATAACTCTTAATCACAAGAAAATAATGTAACTTATCATATTCTGTTGTGATAATTTAATGGCTGCCTATAAGAGCAGTCTCATCTTGGCATTGTGTTAGAAATAGCAGGAAGTTTCATTCCTGTGTCATATATAATGTTTGAAGTTTGTCAGTGTTTAATAGTGGTAATAACTTATGGTTTTTGTACTCCTCACCCAATATTGTGCGGGTGATAAAATTGAGAAGAATGAGATAGGCTGGGCATGTGGCGCGTATGGGTGAGGAGAGGGGGTGTATAGGGTCTTGGTGGGGAAACCGGAGGGAAAGAGACCGCTGGGGAGACCTAGGCGTAGATGGGTGGATAATATTAGGACGGATCTCCAGGAGGTGGGATGTGGGTATATGGACTGGATTGGGC
>Ga0123352_10010067_pt1 | contig 14829 bp, 3 predicted proteins | sample TergutLab28metaG_FD_89700 | JGI IMG/M metagenome (GOLD analysis project Ga0123352, IMG submission 89700) | Labiotermes labralis P1 segment gut microbial communities from Petit-Saut dam, French Guiana - Lab288 P1 | ecosystem: Host-associated > Arthropoda: Insects > Digestive system > Gut ... | reverse complement strand
TTATTTTTGTGGGTTTGGGGCTTTGAATGGAAAATTATTTTTTTCTTGTTTTATTGTGGCCCAACCGGGGGGGGTTAAACTCCCCCTTTGGGGGGGGGGGGGGTGCGGTTGAGAGGACTAACGAGCAAACTGCCCCTTCATATTGTTTGCTACTTCTATTAACCGCGTGCAGGACAGTTTCTCAGCAGGAAGTTTTCCTGAACAAGTGTTTGTTTGTACAGTACTTGATTTCAGGTGTCCAGCGCTCAGTATTTCCGAAACAAGTTTTATGTTTAAATGTATGGGAAATATAATTAAAATTGCTTTTGTATGTCGTCCACATTGTAAACTAACTGTTGCTTGTTGATCAATCAAGCAATTAGGGTTTCAATGTGTAGAAAACATACGAGCATAGAGCTAGTTCCACTTTGGCATCTATTTCTTGATTTTATTACTGATACAGTCTTTCTTAGTACTGTTTCTAATAAATGAAATACGGAAAAAATTTAAAAAATTGGATTGTGTACTATTTATAGAATATCGCGTTCTCTACCATTCTAATTTTAAGCTATTGACATATTACATCTTATTCGAATTCACTTTTAGACTCCACACTCTTTGTCTGAGAAGTAACGTATGGATACTACAAATGTTATGCGATTCCTTTTGCTGGATTCTTCACTTCATTCAGCAACGTTATATGGTAGCTATTTTGACAGTGGAAGAGAGGTTACAACTATGTCTTGCTGTCGTAAGTTCGACTAGTGGGGAGGGCTGTGCACACTGTGATAATTTCTAAGGACAATAAAAATATATGCAATGTATTGGTGCATGGCTTTATATTTCTGGAATGATCTTGCTGTAGTCGGGTTACGAAATTTCCTTAGCAATTTATATTTTTATACTAATTATAAATGTTTGACAGGTCATAAAAATGGTGTCTGTAAGAAATTAAATAGCGGAAAATTGAGGCTTGTAACAGATTTAACAGAACATGCATGACAGAAAGCCATAAGAAAGTGCAAGTGTTAGTTTTGACACCATATGTTCCACACAGTGTCTCATAACTAACTGTGCAGAAATAAATACAGTACCTTCAATTTTAATTTAATAACTTATGTCAACGCAAAATGGTACTTATTTGTTATGTTAGTACCGTCAATACACAACGAATGCAAAGACCAGATGTATTATTACAACTGGACTATATCTGGCGACATGTTTCGGCCGTTAACCGGCCATTCTCAGGCCAACAAGGAATATTATTATTAAGGTACAGTCAAATTGTTTGTCCAGTGGGATCCCATTGTTTACATTAAAACAGGGAACATTATAAAGTTCTTAGTTATGATTAAAATATTAACAGTGTAATAAAATCTAAAATTACAAACGTTGTATGCAGGTCTGACGGGGCTTACTGTAGGAGGGGGGGGGAGGACGTGTGTCGTATCACAGTATGTGGGAGCTAACACTCTTGTTCTTATATTTACTTGTAGTTATACACTTATGTGGATGACATTTATTCGATGTTGCATTCACCAAGTTAGATTATTACTGGTAACTATGTTGTCGAATTCGTTTATCGAGTGTGTGCGTTGTCACAGATGCCACGGTGAAATGTGCGTAGCGTAAAGTATAAATGGCCTGAATAGAACTCACAGTTGTTTTAGTGATACGACACACGTTGTCCCCCCCCCCCTCCTACAGTGAGCCCCGTCAGACCTGCGTACAAGTTTGGAATTTTGGACTTTATTACATGTTAATATTTTAATCATGACTAAGATTTTTAATGTAAACAATGGGATCCCACTGGACAAATAATTTGACTGTGCCTTAATAATTATATTCCTTGTTGGCCTGAGAATGGCCGGCTACCGGTCGAAACATGTCGCCAGATATAGTCCAGTTATAATAATACATCTGGTCTTTGCATTCGTTGTGTATTGACGGTACTAATATAATGAATAATTGACGGTGCACAACGGGATGGTTCCCTTCAAATTTTCAAAATGGTACGTTACATTGCACTGCATTATAGCTAGTCGATTTCCAAAACCAAGTAAGCGTACGTGGGCCTCATGATTACTAATTTGGGTAGAAAATAGTAGTCTGGCAGTATATTAGTATAAAAACCTTTGCTATTTCCTTAGTAACGCCGATCCCAGTGACCGCGCAATCTAAGGTGTAGGTGTGCGGCAGTTCGCTTATTTGAATTGCTTGTTCGAATCCAGCCGGGGTATGGATGTCTGTCTCTTGTGATTGTTGTGTGTTGTCAGGTAGAGTTCTCTGCGTTTGGCTGACCACTCCTCCAGATGAATGTTAGCGGATGTGGTGCGTCTGAGTGTGATCGTGAATGAAATTATCGATAATGAAAAGGCCCTGTCCCAGTAGGGGCTGTTGTAACAAAGGAAAAATCCCTGAGTGAAGTTACACTATCACTATTTACGAGTAAAATGACAGCTGCAATTCGGTAAGAAGACTAGCTGCATTAGACAGATTCACAGTGGTCGCCCGTACGAGTTTTTGTTCTTAGAATTACAAGGATAACGTGCTATTTTTCTGCTTAAATGAAAGGATAAATGGTGCAGTATATACACTCAAAGTAAAATGAACATTTGATTTAGTTGAATAATCTGTACTTTCACTTGCCAGAAGACACTTTGCATGTCATGACTGACAAGAAGAACAATATGAGGGGTTAATATTAATGTAGAACAGGGATATAAGTTCTGTGGATGTGAACCTATATGTGATTGCGTACAGCGTAGCATTTTGATAATGACTACATTGAACCATTCTGTTCTATTGCCACAGTCAGTGTTTACTGGCTTCGTCTTATTAAAACAAAGAAAAACTAGTTCATATGGGAATTATCTTCAACATGAACGTATTTGTAAACAGACGTCTTAAAATAGGCTGTATAATTTAACTTACGATTCATTCAGTGGTTTGTGGTCAATGAACCCAGAAGAAACACCAGGGACTTGGTTCGTTTTTACCTTGCATGCATTCTGCTTTGAGTTACGTTACTGTCGTTAGGACTCCTGTCATTCATGATAATCTGCGTGAAAGAAAGGGACACGTTTCGTTAATAGCTGGAAAGCAATCCCTGACAGCAGATACGCTTTGCAGCGAACAATGAGAGTGTAGGCAGTGGAAATGGCTTCAGAGAGGACGGAATGACGTCTGAAGTTCGTCTCATGCTGCAGCAGGCCACCTGTGGCTCGCGTCAGGACAAAAACTTACGAGTAGAAAAGTACCGGAGAAAATCTAAGTTTTTCGAGAGGGATGCAGGATTTGAAACCTCTACCACGCTGACTAGTACGAGAGTTGGCGTGATAGAATGTTTCTTATTTGTTCTCAGAATAACTGCACACATGTCAAAGTCTTTTTGTGTGATAGATTTTTCCGTGGTAGACAGTAGGCTGTAGAGTATCGGACACAAGACTCGAGGAACAATCGTGACTTAAAATTGCAAATATATGTCATTTTGAATAATGAAGTAGGGTGTAGAAAATAGTCAGTAATGTAGCTTACGTTTTTTTCCGACTTAAACCTCCTAATTTCTTTTTCAAAAGCAGTTCATATTTAAATATCAGTTCTGTGCAGGAAACTCCAGCATTTTGTCACTTTTATAATCTTAATTAAAGAGAGACGCATGCACACTTACATGATTAAAACACCACTTTATTAACAGAGTATCTTTACGATATGTTTCAGTTCACGAAGGACCATCCTCAGGGAGTACGACTGCTACATTTCTGTAGCAATGTCAATCAAATCAGTTAACTGGTTGTGATATGATATGTGTGCATTCGTCCGTATTTGTTTGAAATAGTGATATTAGTGCACAGATATGAACAAAATAGTTTACTGATGCCAGATGGAGGGTGAAAGATGTATTTAGGTATAAAAATATCAAAGAAGAAATACATAGAACGAGTCAGAAATTTAGTTTAACAAAATGTGCAAAACATATCATCTTAAACCTAACTTTGTTGATGTTACAATTAAAGGAACGTTGTCAAAGACGTTAGAAGCAGCAGAAAATACTCAATTTTACATTTGGTAACCCATTTTGCTGACCTTGCTGTTGAAATGTACTCCATAAGGTTGAAACTTAGGGGGCTAAATCATATCGGAGTGATTGATATAGTGTTAATAAACTCGTGCTTCATAATATATGTGTGTGCGTTCGTCGGTCTTTATACAAATAGTGTACGGATATGAACAAGATAAAGTTTAAATGTGTAACCCTTTATTAACCAACACTTATGCACTACACTGTGTATAATAAATCACATATGAGCGTAAATTCTTTCGCAAAACGTCAAATGGTTATAAACAATAAGTACAAATGCTTGTAACCATGGGACGCGTTGTGAAGAATTTACAGTTAGACTGGGCTTCCTGAAGATGGTGTCAGTAGACACCGAAACGCGTCAGATTAGTAACTGATATATGATTTGGTATACACAGTGTAGTGTATAAGTGTTGGTCAATATATGGTGATAGGAACATGATGCACTGTGGGTACAACATCAAGAAATTCTACTGTGGGTTAGTTTGTTTCGAAGGGAAGGGGAATATTGCCTTTCATAACAGTCCTCATGTAAATTATATATTTATTCCATAAACCATCATGCACAATACTGCGATTTCCATTGTTACTAGTTTCAGCTTACATACAGCCCATCTTCACATGTATGCATTGATTAGGATATATGGAAAACCCCATAAACTTCGGAAAGAAGTCTCACCCTTTAACACAATAATGGTCTGATAACTGCCTTTACTTAGACCGAAATTAGTAACCTTATAAGCCGCTATCTATGCTATGCATGACGGTTTATTGAATAAAGATATTGATTGGTCGGAACACAACAGGGATATATCACTTAGAACTTTCGTATAATAAGTTCTTATTTATTAAGGTACAACTTATTATTAAAAAAATTATTGTGATTGACGATACTCTACTTCACAATGTGTATTTGCGTCAGAACGGGATGCACACTTAAAAGATATTATTTCGAGGTGTCTGATTGTCCAGTCTTTTGTGTTCGTAGTCGACCATTCTAAACAAATTATTCTTTAAATACTAAAAATTGCCACTGTCCTCGGCTGCAAGGATTTTAACATATTTCGAGTGACTCGGCCATGAATTTTTTCATTTTCAAGAGACAAATTTGTGAAGACTGTGATTATTTGACAAAGCGCTTATAAAAAATGTGGGCCGGGTAGCGTAGTCGGTATAGCGACTGGCGGCTGAACGGTCTGGGGATCAAATCCCGGTGTGGGGCGAGATTTTCCGCACCTGTCCAGCCAGCCCTCAGTCCCACCCAACTCCTGTACAATGGGTACTCGGTCTTTCCCGGGGGTAAAGAGCGGCCGGGGTGTGACGCTGACCCTCAACCCCTTCCAGTGCCGTGATCAAGAAAGAGTAGAGTCATACCTCTACTCACCCTATGAGCCGCACGACCAGTACAGAGCCTCAGTGCCTGTACAAGGGGGCACGTTACCGTTTTAACTTTATTAAAAACACTGATTTCAAACAAGGTTCAAAATTTTTGCAGCATAAGTTGAATAGAACCGATCCCAATGGCCACGCGGTCAAAGGCTAGGCCTGCGACCGCTCGTCTGTTGAGACTGTGGGCTCGAAACCCGCTGAAGCACGAATGTTTGTCTATTGCGAGTGTTGTGTGTTGTCAGGTAGAGTACTCTGAGACGAGCTAATCACTCGTCCAGAGGAGTCCTACCGACTGTGGTGCGTCGTTGTGTGTGATCTAGAAACCTCGTGAATGAGGAGGCCCTGACCCAATGGGGGCTGTTGCGCCAAAACAGCAAACAACAACAATTTTTCTTTTGTCTTTATTCTCCATGTTCCATCATTATCTTGTGTTGGTCCGAATATTTTTTCTAAGGACCCTTCTGTCATATATCAGCAGGCGATTTTGTTCTGTGACTATATTAGCCCATGTTTCACAACTGTATGTTACAATAGGTTGTATAATAGATTTATATATCTGCAGTTTACTGGCAGCATTGAGATCTTTATTTTTCAGAAGTTTTTTGTTTAGAAACAGACTTCTATTTCCAGCCTATATTCTTAATCTAATTCCTTCTTTTATTAAATTTTTGCTATTTATTTGTGATCCCAAATATACAAACTGTATTGATAACGCCATGTACACGAATTCAAGAGGTGTTCGTTTTGAATCGGAGTTACTTCAATGGTCTTTTCCTTCCTCCTGGCAAAAACCAGATTACTGTCCGCGTTTAGCAAGTGCTATCCTTCAAAAGTCTTGTCACTTTGTCACGCGCCGCTCATCCTGAGATGCTGACAGCATAGTAAGACAAAGGACAAAAAGGAAATAACAGTTTGAATCCTAGCATTACAAGATCAAATATACCAGTAGGACACTTATCACGTGTTACCTAATGCCAGAGACAGTACAACACTGCGCTGCAGTTCGGAATTCTCTCCCATTTCGTAGCCGTTTCTTCCATTCTGAAGAAGGATCTCTTCCTGACGAGAACTGTCGAAAAGGCTGTCGCACCACAGAAATCGGCACACAATGGCCCGTCACTCATACGCCATGTCCAAAAGCGAGATAGCTTCGAGGGTAATAAATAATCGACCCCATACTTTTTTTATTTTATTTTACCAGGAACCTTTTTCCCCTATTCGGAGCCGACAGCTTTAAAATCGATCAGACGTCAAGCAAAGCGGGTGAGGAAACAATAAGAAGCTGGATGAGAACGGGAGAAAGGACAATGTAAAGCGCGTGCATAGAATCCACTGATGTTGCTCTTACAACTGATGCCCCCACCCACCTCTTGGGGTTTCCTGCACCCACAGTGGTGGATTCCGGTGAGAGAAGAATTATATCGCAACCTTCCATTCCATCACGTGCCATAATGAACGTAAGTTTCGAATGTCTTTACATGTCTTTTTGTAATGAGGACACATTTTGATCCTTCATTTTCTGGTTAAGATGATATCTTCTTTACTCATTACCTAGCATTTTTTAAATTACAAGTTCAGATATTTCTGCCCGTAAATGTAAGAAAACTTAATTAGGAGAAAAGCAAGCAATGATGATTCTTCAGTTTCCCTGATACGTTCATATTTCCGATACTTCATTCCAATACAGGTTACCCCCCCATTGTTATGCAAAACGCGATACCCATCAGTCCTTTGGCCTTTATTTAAATCTTTCCACAGATTCGGAATTTTTCATTCGGATCAAACAATTATAGCCCTGCTCTTATTTGTGTGAACTGTTATTTTTCATTAGTTTCGCACATTCTGATTGAAAAATTTTTATCACAAATTATTATTCCCCTTTGGCGCACTATGTGTACAGCAGCACAATGAAGCTTGTGACAGCTTCTTGATTGCACAATGACACACTTTTTTTTCCATGGCACAACAGCCCCAAGTGGGCCAGGGCTTTCTCTTTACCGAAGCTTCACGATCACACTCAGGCACACCACGTTCGGTAGTACTCCTCTAGACGAGTGATCAGCCCGACGCAGCGACCTCTACGTGACAACACACAACACTCATAAAAGGCAGACACCCTTGCCCATTAGGTGCAGATAAGGGAATGTTCATGTCTCACCCATCATGTTTATTACAAAGCCTGCCAATACAAATGAGGCAAGCCGTGGCGCAGTTGGTTGAGGCACTGCGCTACAAGGAGGAAGGTCGCGGGTTCGATTCTCGATGTTGTCATTGGAATTTTTCATTGAAATAATACTTCCGACCCCACTATGGCCCTGGAGTTGATTCAGCCTCTAACAGAAATGAGTACCAGAAATATTTCCTGGGTGTACAGGTGGCCGGTGCGTACGGCTGACAAGTTTACCACCATAATGTGTCAATTGTCTTGAAATGTGGGAGCCACAGCCTCCTAGAACCCTCAAGACCTACACAGGCCTGTAATTGGATTTCTTTACATTTTTGCCAATACACTTGTTAATGTAAATTAAGTTGTCTTTTCCTTACTGACTTCTTAACTGTACGACGATACGCTTATTTCTAATTGGAAAGAAGACGCTTGCCTATTACAAGCTTTCTGCTGACATTTTGTGTTCTTTGGTCATTTCATACAGTATTTTCCGATCACAGTCTAAGTCAGACATAATAGGCCTTTACGGCCATTTTCACTGGGAATTTTCTTTGTTTCCTTCGTCTCTTGAGGGATATTCAGCAAAAATGTCATCAGTAAATTTAATTTACACATATCCCTTGCAATGTACATATAACTCTTTCTTTATTTCTATTAATTGCACAATAATAGCTATTACGATGCAATTAGTTGGATTAAAATATGTCTTCAATAAACTCGAAATCTCTTCCCCAGCGGTTTCTCGTGATTCAGCAATTATAATCATCTTGCCTATCGTATTCGACAATGCATAACCCCAGTATCTGAAAAAGCATACTGAAACAATAGATTCATGAATCAGCGAATGAAAAACAAGTGTAGAGAAATGTTACTTGGATTCTCCAACGGTTTTCATGTGTTACAAATGGTGTTCATTTTGCATGTGGTGTGGGCCGAGCCATGAGAATCGTGTAGCTCAAATGGGGCTGGTATATGCAGCGTAACACAGCTCGTGCTGTGACAGACACATTTTCCGTACCAGGGACCTGGAAGGGACGCAGGCGTGTGGCAGTGGCGGATTCCTACCAAACGCTTGTGTCTGACGAGTTTAAAAGTTCAAAGAACTGTTGTAATGTTGTAATCTAAACCCATGTGTCACATTCTATAACATTTAGAAACCCTGTATCGTTCCCCTAGAGGTTCTTTAGTCCTCAATATGCTATTTTGTAATAAAAAGCGGCTAGTTTCGTAAAGTTTATTAACCAGTTGTTAATTTTAAACGGACACGCTGTCTATTCTATGTAAGGGAGGAAATGAAAATTTTGGGTGTACAATTTAGATGTATATGATCTTCCGCATCATACTGAAATTAGTGCTCTTCTCATCACTTTAGCAACTTTAAGTCACTATATTCTACATTCCTTCCAACCTACGTTCACAAGAAGGACGAACCGGCACTGCCTGGGAACTTCCACAGCCGCTACGTTTTCTGTTTCCCTTTAATAAATATAGTGTTCCTCAGACAGGTGGGTTTGCTGGGAGTACTTGTCCTTTCTTTCATTCTTTCTTTCATTTTTCTTTACCTTCTTCTTCAGAATTTAATACCTTTGACTGTTTGGTATGAGGGAAGTGAAACTTTATGATGTGTATTTAAGTAACACACCAACAAATGCACTTATATGGTCTTTAATAAACTAAAATTTACATTAAAACACTTAAAACGCGCCTACATGTTTCGATCATAGATCATCCTCAGGGATCATACTTTGTTCCTTGCTAAAGTTACAGTTACACTAACTTTAGCAAGGAACAAATTACGCTCACTGAGGATGATCGTATGATCGAAACATGTAGGAGCGTTTTAAGAGTTTTAATGTAAATTTTAGATTATTAAAGACTATATATGGACATTTGTTGGTGTGTTACTTAAATAAACTACAAAATGCACGGTGCAACGATAAAGATAATTTATGACTTGTGGTTGAAGCATGCTATGGGCCAGACTAGATAAGCATTGTTTGTTTTCCTTTCGGCTTGTAACTGAGAGTGAAATGCAAAGTAAGTTCGTTTGTGGGAGCTGAAATAGAAGTAAACTGAGACAGTTTCTTTGTCCTTTCAATTCTCTCAAGTGTAATTATTCTCATACGTCTTTTGGTATGTAACAGATAGATGTTCTTTAATATTTTAAGAAATTGACAGCTGAGTCTTCGGTTTGTCTTCTGTCTTACGCGTATTAACTGTTGTTTAAACTTATCGCGAATATTTAAAAATCTTAACCTGAACGTCGTAAGACTGATCTTGAAACCACACAATAAAACCATTTACTAGTTCGGAATAAATGCTTCCTCTTCCTTAATGTAGTGCAGGTAAATGAGGGTTTCAAAACCAGTTTTGTGAAGAAAGTGGAGTTTCCCCTTGTTGACGCCATGTAGGAAGAGTAGAGGTAAAACTTCACTCATTATCTTCATCACTAATGATGGCGGAGTGTTAATTTTACCCACGGCCGTTTTGCCCCAAGAAAGATTATGGGTGCACATGGAAACGGAGACGGTGTGGACGATGGAGAGAGAAGTCTTGTCACTATCACGATTCGAACCCCGGACCGACGAACATTAGTCTGGTCGCTACTTCGCCTTTTAGTTGACAAATTTCGTTAATATGAAGGGCAGATTTTTCTGTCATGGGATACTGAATAAGAAAATTAAGTCCAAGCACAAAAATAAATATCATTGTGAAATTTTGCTTCAACTGTCTATGTACATATATCCACTCTATATGTTACACTCATTTAAAGAAAGTACACAAATTTCTATTAAATTTTGAAAAAAAAATTAAACTTTCAAATTGTAGCATTGTGTAAATTTGGTCTCCAAATTTTTAAGTTTGTAATTATGTAACTTTGGTTAGGAATCATTTTGAAACAGCTTGTTAGGAAAAGGGTATGGATAATAATAAATAAAGGATTGGATTATAATAAAATAAGCCTTAAATAATTTCTGCCTTAAGATGGATAGCTGATAAATTTGCTTAGGACCGTGTCCGGCTTATGCATTTCGGCATTAATGGTATTGAACTACCATACTGCATTAGCAGTGTATTAATTACTCTCGCTTACTATTTTTATTTCTAGTCTGTATTGAAATTGTCCGCCACTGTGCTTGAAGGAGAGGGAGAGCTAAATACAGAGCCACGACAAATTGTGCAGAATCTGCAGTTTAAAATTCGCCTGTTCGCTCTTTGTCTACTGTTGTACAATGAAAGGCATCCCTGCCAGAGAGCCCATTGCCTGGCACACTCGGCCTCTCCACATAATACTGGCTGTGTAGTATTCATGTAGCCTGCACTCTCTAATGTACCTTATTTGGCACTCTTAGTGAGACGGATTTATGGCTAAATCCACTTCACATAACTGTTCTTGTGGTTGGTTGAAAGTCATCTTTTGTTTCGTCTGTAGTTCTATAGAACAAGGAAATTTACAGTACTTCTGCATGCGCAAGAGAGATGTAGAGTGATCAATGTTTTAAAGAGGAAGGATAAGTGATACGAATATATAAACTTCAAATTAACAATACTGCACGAAGTGTGAACACGTTTGCTGACTTTTGACCTACTTTCGATCATAATCGTAAAAGCAAAGTATAAAGAGTGATAAGCGATCATTGTGGTTTTTTGCAACACGAGATATCATAAAACGCTTGTAAATTCTATGAATGAAAAACAAATAATTTCAATCAGAAGTACATTCGCCTCTCTTCCATTTTGACGAAAAACCTTTCGGTTTTTTGCCCTGAAAACACTATCTTTTCCTAGTAACCAATATTGGAAAAAAACTGTCATGCACGTCATTCTTGCTGTGTCCGTTTAGAATGATCATTATTATTGATTACTTCCGCCTAGTGGTCATACCTGGCACATTAAAAAGAAATATTTCACTAACTAAAGTTCTTTTCGCAGCCTCAAGAACCCGTCATCCGTTTCCCGAAATATAATTAATGATTTGGTGAAGGGCAAAAAGAGACATTTTTAAAAATTTATATATTTACACAGAGTTGTTCTTAACTTCAATATGTTATTTCACATGTCATTTCAGTCAAATGCTGCTATAGCAACTTCTGCCCGTTTATCAACTTAACATTGTTATGATCATTTTATTATTTCAGTGTTCTCTGCGAAACTGTACTGTTGCAGCGATTCATGGATTTCGCCGACCGCACTAAGGGAAATGATGAAATTATCAGAAGGTTACCAAATTCCTTTTTTGAGAATCACAAAACTGTGAACACACAAAGGTTGAGGTCATTGTAAACAGTAATCAGCGTAACAACTAACAGTTGATTTTCTTGGATATTGTATAACCTCAGATATTATTTACTTACGTGTACATGCTGTTGCTGACTTCCTGTTGTGGTGTTATGGAACATGTTTTGTTCTGTAAGTTAAGACTTAATGAATGATTCTTTTACAGTATCGTCTGAACCATAACATTTATTTTTTTAAGTGATGAAAAATATGTTTTTTAAAGTTTTAGTCACAACCCTCTGCGTGCATTAAAATGCTGGTAAAGTCGTGACTGTTGATAAAGGGACGTAAGTTGATGCAATATTTTTTACTCAAAATGACTCATAAAATAACATCCTGAATTTTGGCACACCTATATAGAAAGTGGTGAATTCGAGTAAATAGCTTTTGAATTAGTGGTTCATTTGAAAATGAAAGCCAGAATTAATATCACAATAAATTTTTATTTTATAAATCATGGTTTCTTATGATCAAGAAATTTGCGACGATGACATTGCGAATTTCCAAAAATTTGTTGTCATTTGTCGCGGAGGGAAAAAGTGCAAAAATATGTATTGGAACTTCAAATTGACCGCTAAATGCCGTTAACATTTTGCACAAAATGTTGCACCCCATAAAAATAACAAATGTTCTAATATCTCTGTCTACTGGAATGTGACGCCGCGTGTTCTGGTAGGTAACGCCTACTTCATATCAAATGTCCTTTTAAGCACTTGGCCTATCTGCAAAAGAGACATAACAGATTCCTTCCTAACCTTGCTATAAATTTACTGAACTCCAAAGCGTCACATCCAAGAAGAAGGTGAGTATGGCACTCACCGATTTCAAAGCCCTCAATTCCCTAATAAGTCTTGTATGGTGAAAAACGGAATGATATATTTGTATGAAATTATTTGTTTGTCAATGATAGTTATCTCTATAGTCACACCTGTGAAGATCTTACTTTTCGCTTGAACAAGTAAAATTTTGTATGACGGCAGGTCATTTCTGAACTAGCATTCCTAGTAGCAGTTGCGGTTGTGGTAGTACTAGTAGTAGCAGTACTAGTAGCAGTAGCAGGAGAGGTAGGAATAGTAGTAGAGGAGTAAGTATTTAACTCATTATTTTAAAGTGATGGTACAACAGCCACTACGCCAATTACAGAGAAAGCAAAGGAACATACAACAAAACACAAACGATAACCTACAAACGAAAATATATAGAAATCAGTAAGAAAATGTCACATCAGATAGAAAACAAATAAATAAAATAATAATAGTAGCAGTAATAATAAAACCTCTCTATATATATTTGTAATTGATTTAATTCTCTTGCCTCCCATATTCTACAGTGTCTATTTTCTGCGGTTATTTGTAGAAAATATAACTAAAATATAACCAATTTACTCATTTATAGGTTTCGAAGACCATGACTGTCTGAACCGGCGTAGACTTACACACAAGGACACGAATGTGTCGTTAGTCCTGTTTGGAGTGTATGATAGAAGTCAGTCTGCGTGAAGCATACGTGGTTGTAATTTGAAATATAGAAGGACTGTGTTAAAGAAGTATTCCGCCTACCCAAAGAAATGCTTTAGGACCAGAGAGTTCTTGTCACTTTTCGCTGAAAAACCCCCACATGTCTGTAGCGTCGATGGCTTTCAGATACAGTGTGGGTGGCGATTGGACGTGATGAAAGTTCAAGGTAAAAATATTTTCCTTCTCACTAAATTCGCATTTGATTCAGAATGATTCTTATGTGTTCTGAAATACGTTAGTCTCCTTACGACTCGTAATATGCAATTGTGACTCGCAGCTTTGAATCGAGTTCCGAGAAAATGTTAGAAGTGAGGACTAACTGATAAGAAAAGAAGGAATTTTTTTTCTGAACAGAAACATTATTCGATATACGGCGACATCTTTGGGCTGTGTTTCTATGGACAATTCTCCATAAACTTTTGACAAATAATTTTAATTAAGGGTGTTGGATTTTCCTTTACCTGAAGTCTGTACTTAAGATAAACATTAATAAAACAGCGGGTCAATAGGCTTGCATTAAAACTCGAATAAGTATGAATTCAAAGTGACAAATTTGTGATGCTAGTAAAAAAATCTCAATAATTTTGAGTTCTTCTCGTAGTAATTGGTGACAAGTTGAACTTCATATAAATTGTTTCCTTTTTTATTCTCCGAACATTAAAAAACGGATTGAAATAGCAAAAAAAGTGGACATTTAACATCTACATCTACGGTTTCTACAGAGAAGCGTGGCGCTGGTCCATTCTTACATGGGCTATGATCCATTAGGTATAAAACGAAACTACATTTTCTTCGGGTATAAAATCTTGAAACTGAAAATTTCTTCAAAGACAGTCCGAAGGAGTAAGCAGTGCTACTACCTAGAGAAACTTCTCATCAGAAAGTCTGAAAACATAGGCATAGTAACTCCCAGTTGTTTAATTATGACAGATTCTTCTTGAAAATCAGCACCACCTAGGGGGAGTATCTGTAATTATAAGAGTGAGTTGCCACATGTGAACATAATATCAAGAGAATTTAAAATCTTGGGCCTTATGCTATATATTCATATGTATTAGATAGACAGGTGGTTAGATTGATTGATTACGTAGCGCTTCGAAAAATAGTTCAAGAATATTTCTGTATCTTTAGCCTAGATGTTATATTTATTTTCTATATATATATACATATATAAAGACCGCCTCTGTGGTCTAGTGGTCAGAGTTTCTGGCTACAGATAGAGAGGTCCCGAGTTCGATCCCCGGCGCTACCAGATTTTCTGAGTAATAGTGGGTCTGGAACAGGGTCCACACAGCCTCGTGAGACTCGTGAGGTCAATTGAGGAGCTACTTGAATGAAAAAAGTAGCGGCTCCAGGTCTAGAAAACAGAGATTAACGGCTGTGGGGACCCGTTGCGCTGACCACGTGACACCCCTCTA
>Ga0123352_10010063_pt1 | contig 14831 bp, 14 predicted proteins | sample TergutLab28metaG_FD_89700 | JGI IMG/M metagenome (GOLD analysis project Ga0123352, IMG submission 89700) | Labiotermes labralis P1 segment gut microbial communities from Petit-Saut dam, French Guiana - Lab288 P1 | ecosystem: Host-associated > Arthropoda: Insects > Digestive system > Gut ... | reverse complement strand
CGTGAGCCTCGTGAGGTCAATTGAGGAGCTACTTGAATGAAAAAGTAGCGGCTCCAGGTCTAGAAAACAGAGATTAACGGCTGTGGGGACCCGTTGCGCTGACCACGTGACACCCCTCTATCCCTCTATCCGCAAAAGTTGGCACTAACTTCGCCGACCGGCGGCGGCCGCTCTGTCGGTATAGTTCGCGTGCGGACTAAGGCCACGGAGTTAGTTAGTTATTGATACAGATCAGTGGAACTGTTTCTGTAGCAGGTGTGAGTGATTGTGTGTAGCTCAGTCAGTAGTAGCTGGCAGTGATAAGCAGGTTAGATTGTTCTTGTGGAAACTGTGAAGGAACGTGGTGGGTGTCAGTATGGCTTGACTCATCTTAACCTTGGCACCAGATGGAGGTAAGCATTCAATTGCACATCCTCACCACTTTACCACCAGACAAAGAGCTCCTGTTACCCATTAAATAGGAGACTTAACGGATCCCACAGCCAGCCTGGGCTGTGGCAAAAAAAAATTCTCTTGCGTCTGCTGGTGTATGATTCCTAATCACTGTACTTAGTCTTAGTGCACTAAATATTGTGTATGATATTTATTTTAAAATATCTTACAATTATATGGTGCAGAATGTTTGAATATAAGCTACTAGCAATGTTACTCCCAGCAGTTCATGGAACCTGAAATTGCATTACTGTTTTTGCAGTTGGTTCTTATTCTGAACAAAATGAAGCCATCTACACTGTCCCAGGGTTTTTTACGATACATTTTTATATTGTCATCATCTATGCCCAGTTGTATCAAGTGCTATCTCTTCTTCAGATTTTTTAACCAATATTCTGTACAAATTTTTTTTCCATGCATGTTTTGTGCTTCCCCCCCTCCCAATCCTGATTTAAAATCCTAAACATGTTTGGTGGAGTCACAGTTGTGCGACTGCTAATTATGCATTTCGTCCACACATAGTTTTTCCACAAAGGTAGAAATATTTTTCCCAGCACCCACTTGTGGAACTATATTTTGAATTAGTTCATTGAATCTGATATAGGTGTACTGAATAGACATAATCAAGCAGTCTGCCAAGAGAATGTTTAACAATAAATAGTTGATGTTCCCTGTGTGTACTTACTTGCATGTCATGTATCCTCCTCTCATATGCCTTTATTAAATCTTTTACAGGAGATTGCTCTTCAGCAACAAGTCTTCTAAGTATTGATTCTTCCATATCATCAAGATCAATTTCTCCACCAAATTTTCTCAGCATGCACTCCGTTATGTCAGCCTTCAGTTGCTGAATTGTCTCCACCAAGTGCTGGCCATCCACCTTCAATCTGTCTAATTGCTTTCGATTTTTTCTATGATAAAAATGAGAATGTATGCTGCATGTAGGATTTTACAGTTATGCCATGTTAGTATAGAAACACTTCCAAGATCTTTGTGTTTGGTACAAAAACTATGACTATTATTATTAGAGTGATGCAAGTGCATGTGTGGGGGAACTTTAAAAAATGTTGCTATATTGTGACAAAATCTTCTTGTTATTATAAGGACAGTCACAAATATACATAGGTTATGAACTGTGCAGTTGGTTCCTGTCTGTATAATTCTGTCACCACATTAATTTTGTACTGTGATTTGGTCTATAGCAGTAAATTTGTATCTCCAGTACATAAACATCAAGGTATGCAAAATTACAAAGAAAATATTTGGAGAAGAAGGGTATTCCAAATTGTACCACACTTTTCCACCTTTGTTAATTCTGACCTTCTGTTTTTCAGCAGAATGTTTTCATTGTTGTGACTGTGGCAACTTGGGCTTTTTTTTTTTTTTACACAGTTTTAAAATGTGAATATTTTAAATTATATGAGATTTGAAGTTCTTGTGCCAGTGTAGTCTTGTAGGTTGTGATGAGCATAGTCTAGTAGAAACTGCAGTGTCTGAACTTAAGCCCTAATGGGAAAAAAGGGGTTTAGGAGACCAAAGACAAATGAAGCTTGATAATGTATAAGTTAATGAGTAATCAATGGCAGTGGTCCTGGCTAAAAGTTGTAAGGTTGATAGTGCACCTCACAGTTCATGAAAGAGGGACAGACAAAGGCTTAGTGCAGTGATCTTCAGTTGCTTTTTTCTTCTTATGCATGCAGCCTCCAAATCATGCTTAAATTTCAGGCACCTGTCCATGAAATTATCTGCCATCTGGGGACCTGTCTTCAGAGCACTGGTAGACAGGTGAGGTCTCTCTATAATTGTCAGAATGTTCATCTGCTGGTGTACTCAGCACTGTCAGCTGTCAAAGGTCCTCAGTTAACAAGAATTGGGAACTTCTTGGGTGTCAGCCTCTTCCATATCTGGGAATCCCTGTCCTGGAACTTTAAATGTCAATTTTATCCTGCTGGATGGGGAATCCCTGGAAATCCTTAACCTAGGCTTGTGCTAGTAAACTTCAGAGTCATGGACTTCAGCTCATTCACAGATTCTTCTATATGGCTTATGCAGTTAGCTATGTTATATGATTTCCAGCACTCAGTGACATAAACAAAGGTCACTTTCTGACTTGTATTCCAGATAGTGATGAAACTGCAGTAAGTGTAACACCTTGTGAATGTTGTGATGTTTCCGTGGTTTGTTGACTGCAAGAGTGAGTTGGTACATTGAGAATAATTTAATAGCAACAGATACTGTTCATTTCTTCACATGTAGTATAGGCTTCATTGATATTACTTTTATGTTGGGACTGATATTAACTCTAATTCACTGAAATATTTCCTTTGTAAAGTTTGTGTATAAGGCAATCCCTGGACAGGCCCTGAGGGTTCCAGGAGGTTGAGGCTCCTAAATTTTAAGACAGTTGGCATACAAAGGTGGTACGGTTGTCAGCCTTACACACCAGCTGCCTTTATCCCCAGGTAGTATTCCTGTTACTCATTTCTGGTTGAGGCTGAGTTGACCCCGGGGCCATAGTGCAGCCAGAAGGATTATGTCAATCAAAAATTCCGATGACTCCAGTGGGAATCAAATCAGCAACTTTCCACCTTGTAACATAGTGTCAAAGTTTATATATTTCTGAATGTAAATGTATGGGTTTCTTTGAACAAGCTGGCTAGAGGAAATAATCTACTAGATGTTTTTCTAGTTTCCATTTAATTTTTTGCATTGCTTTGATGCAGGTGCTGTGATGTTACCGGTATGACAGTGCCTTAATCAGTGGCTGTCTCAAATGAGGAATGTATATGTCAGGCTCAGGATAGAATCCACTTGTGAGCTGTTGTATATGGCAATTAACCTTCAAGTTTGATAAAAGATGGTGAATTTCTTGAGTATCAGGGTGACCATCAGCATGTAGAAAATGACTGTTCACCAGTGTTGGCCAGGTGTGTTGACTAGACCTTAGAATTCACCGTCTAAAGTAGTGGGGAGGCCATGACCCGAATATAGGCTGAAGTGCCATATGAATGGGGGGAGGGGGAGAGATAGAGAGTTTGACCAAATTTCTTATGTTAATTATTGTGTTTAAATTCATTTATGGTTACTCTCTTGGTGGATGTGATGCCATGTAATTTGGTAGGTAGGTACTAATATTTTTGAGGAATGTTCTGCCTTTAAGATAGAAAGGTACTCTTCTGCACCGAAGAGGGAGGCAGCAGGTTCCTCTGAAATGTTGGTACTCGCTGCACATTCCTCCAAAATGTCACTGCCTGTTTGTCAAACTATATGATATCATATGCTAGAAGGCTGACACTGTTTATAGTAAGAACCTCAAATCACATACAAATAAACTTACTTTTCTATGCTATTTTGCAATCACTTGGTTAGGAGGAGCTAAAATTTTCACATATCTTACACATGTTTATCCACTTGTGCTTGCGTTTCCTTCTTGAGTTCATCTACGCGAGAATACAGTTTCTGTAATCTTTCACGTGAGAAGACTAGAGTGTTGGACAGTTTCTCCAAGTTATTGGTTCCCTTCTTGAAGTGCTTCATCTGACTAAGTTTGAGTATCACCGTACATTCTATCTCATTTAGCTTATGTTGCTTCTTTCTCTGTAACACACACAAACATTACATAACAGACACTTCAGTGTATCAAATGTAGGTAGTGTGCTTTTGAGCTCTGTAGAATTCCAGTTGCTGTATATTGTGATACTGCATGAAAAGAAATCTGTGCCAGCCAAAACAGTACTTTACTTATTGTTTATAAACCAACCTGAAGAATTTCAAATTCTACTTCGTTATTTTGAAGAGCCGTTTCCACATTTTTTATTTTCTTCAAATTTACTGCCAGTTGTTTGTTCAAGTTCTCTACTTGTTTCCTTATTTTTATAAGTTCTTGTTCACAGTCATGCCTAGAACATATAAAAGTCATTGATGCATAAGAATTCAGAACACTGACACCAATGAATGTACCAATATAAAATAACATTTCAGATATTCATGGCAGTGAATATGTAGATTAGAGTATTTTGGTGTCTGAGTGAACATTAACATTGTGCTCTTCTGGGATGCAATGCCATGTTGTCCAAAAATAGATTCCTTGAAAATGTTGCCAACTATCAACCAGGCTCCATTGAATGACATACCAAAAGACTGTATTTATATATATATATATATATATATATATAAGTGTGTATGTATGTATTGAAGATGTATGAAGACTGGGAGTCAGGATATTTAAGCTAGCTGGTGCATTAGGTACAGACAAAGTCACACATTTTGGTGCAGCATCTTTAGGAATTACATTTGAAGAAAATATTTCCTGCCTTGTGGAGTTCTGTTCAGCTGGACACACTCAGTGTCAGTATGTAGTCTGTAACTTATAGGTATATTGCGTTATATTCCTAACATAGTACATGAAAGCTAATGCAAAACTGACAACTTATAATATTTATGTTGATTATGGTCATGGTGTTAAGAATAAGAGACTTTTTTTTTTTAATCTAGACAGAACATACACACTTTAACATATATCATTGGTGTATGTGAAAGCCAGATACTGTTTGATTGCATATACAGAGGATATGTACCTCACAGAAAACAGTTTTGTCTTTATATTATGCTTACAGATGAGCTAAACTATACTTAACATAACCAAAGGGAGGAAAAGAAGGGAAAGGGAAAATGATATGAAGGGGAAAAAAATGTGTGAAAAATGAAATAATGTAGAAAGTAGGAAAGGAGATGAAAGTACAAAAGGGATAAATGATAGGAAGATAAGGTGTAAGGGAGCTGTTCTGACATGAACAGAAGGAGGAAGGAAAGGGGAGAGGAATATTGATAGGATTGGCAAGTAAATGAGATGGAAGAGAAATAACAGGAGAAAGTAGGATGTGAGAGAAATGTGCACAAAGGATAAAGAAAAGGAAGAAATGGTGTAGGGAATGAAGATGAAAAATAAATGAGAGACTAAATCTGCACATGCAATGAAAAGTCATGGCCATGTAATAATCATGTGTTAGTGCACTCACAACCGTGTGTTGATGTTTAGAACTTGATATTACATTCAGCTGCATTCAGTGGGTAACAATCAGAAATGAAAGTACTTCCTGCTGAATTTTCATCAGACATTACACTTGTATAATATTATTCATACTTTCACCAGTAAAGCTCTAAAATATTGACATCATATCATTCAGTCAAATTCAAAACTGTACATCAGAAGTGTGTACCAGTGTACTTTACTGTTCGCATCATTGTATAAAGCATGCTGTGTCATATTACAAAGTTTATATGCTATATTTATGTCATGTATACTGCATTGTTTACTAGTTTACATAAACTGCTCACTACTGGAATCTCATGAGAAAAGTTATATCATATAGAACTCGTTTATAACAATCAGACCACATGTTACCAATCAAGTTTATATAAGTTGCTCACCGCTGGGATCTCAGTGCTAAAGTTAGATTATAGAGATCTTGTTCACAACCATCAGGACACACATTCTTATCATATTTTATGAGCTCAAGTTGCTCTTGGCTTAGACTGGCTGCTTCAACATCTGAGTCACTGCTGCTTGAAGATGAAGGTGATGAACAGCTGCTTGATTCTGAATCTGAAATAAGACACTCAGCTCTTAACCATATTTAACCACATACACCAGTTATATCCTTAAACAGCATTATCAGGTTGGTGTTTACAGTGGACGTGCGGAGTGTTTACTGTAAGGTAGACACTGAATTTTTAACTATTATGTAGACGGTGTGATTCCTTAACCCTTTGACGCTGGAATTAAATCCCCCCCCGGCCACTTTAGTGGCCGTTCGGCTATTTAAAGGGCTCACTGCGCGACATATATATATGTCATTCAGCGGCTAAGGGTTAAAGGCTATTCCATATCTTGGGCAATCACAAGACTTTCACTGTGGAGGCCTGGATGGGCCATGTGGGATTTGTGGTGGACAAAGTGGCAGTGGGATATGCTTTTCTCTGTCACTATAATTCCACCAATGCTCCATACCAATCTTCCTCTTCATACTGGTCTTATGAGAAGAAAAAGTAGGTGAAGCCTAGGAACTTTATAGCAATGGGATGCTCTTTTGAAAAGCACAAATGTTTTTTGATGCTTCAGAGTGTTCATATTACGTGTTACACACTAAGAACTTTAAAAGAATACATAACTGTTCACCCCATTTGTTTTAGAGTAACTGTTTGAAAGGTAAGAAAAATTGCTTGAGTAGAAGTTAGTGCTATTCCAAAATGGGACATGATGAAGGCATGGAATTCATTAAGGATGTACAGTACCCATTTCCAAAGTAAATCACAGGCTTTCTTGAACACTACGAATAGCTGCTGTACTGTGTGTGACTGCACTCACACTTTTCATCCAGTACCTGACATACAGAATATCTGATCAATGGTTAAAATTAAATTTATTTATAACTATATAAGTCTAATATCTTCCTTTATACTTATATTTCACACCCTTACCTCCAGGACTTCCAGCTTTTTGGAGTTTGTACTTCTTATTGTACATCTTTCTCAAAAAATCAGCAAATGTGCTGTCATTTGTTGCTGCTTGAAATTTCTCTGTAATTTCCCTCTCCGTATGTAACAAGTCACTCATTTCTATTTCCTTTACTTGAATTAGTTTTTGCAGGTCATTAATCTGAAAAAAAAACATTAATGGTGAGAATTGCTTCCTCATGCAGATGTAAAGTTTTAAATTTATATATGATAAATTTGTTGCCCAAGTGAGGCACGTAGTGTTACGTAATCCTAAGGCTGCTGCTGCTCAACTGTATTTCAAAACTTACATACCTACCTGAATGTATTTAGCTGTTAACTATACAACCATAGCATTCAATTCCTTCTTCATTGTATTAGTTGACAGAATTTATTATAAAATATGTTTTGAGATCTGAGGTTATGATGACATTGAATACTGAGGTTGTGGTCTTCTGGATATGAAGCAATGTAGAGTGACAGGCAGAGAGAAGCATGTGAGAGGGACCTGCTACATCCATTTTTGGAAGATTCCTTTACTCCTAAGATGCAGATAGCAGTTTCTTGTGGAATACTGGTACTGATTTACAGACTGTACTGACTCAAATCCCAGAATAACTTAATCTGAAAACATTGTTCATTCTGCAAAATTTTATTATGTTCTAGACCTTTTAGCTTAAATTTCCACATTCTCATGCATTATTAATGTTAGTTTCACTATATTATGTAATTTATTTTACCAATACTAAGACAAAAACCAACTAAATTAATTCCCTTTTAACTTAACTTAGGAAGCTAAAGTTATATTGTGTTGGAATGCCATTACCTGTTTTCAGAATTCAGCCACAAAAACAATTTATCTAGGGCTGGCACCACTTGTTGTTGCATTCTATCCTGCTTGCAAATAATGAAGTGTGAATGTGTGAGGCATACCTGTGTAATTTTGGCATTTGGGATTTAGTTTCACCACATGCAAATGTTCCATGGTTTTTGCATACATTGCAGCTGCCATGTTCATGGTAATTACAATGAATGCTGAAACACTGAACAGCATCAGGATGTGGGGCAACTGAACTCCAAAATCCGAAGTTACATGTTAGGCACAGGCCACAAATTCCTAAGGAGAAGAATGACACATACCTTCCTTTCCATGTCATGTTTATCTTTCAGCGAATTAAGAATTTTGTTTGACACTTCTTCATCCACATCTTCAAAGTCTTTGAGAACAGTAAGTTCTTGTTGCAGTGTGAGTAAGTGTAATTCAAGGAACTTTACTTCTACATTGACTCTTAACTTCAGATGTGATAGATCTTCAACCTCTCTGTCAAAAGCTTCAATTTTCATTTCCATTTCATTCACTATCTGGTCCTGCTCATATAGTTTTCTATGGGGCAAACAACAAAAGACAGTTACATATAATTTAATATTATTTTATCGCAAGTACACATATTACTGCACTGGTGGGGCGTTTTGAACAATTGTCAGCAACTTTTTTTTTCCACACAAGATTTAAACTTTTTTCCCCTTAACATTTTGTTTTTGGAGGAATTGCACATTGTTGCTCTTTGTTAAACAATACATTTCACTGGCACACTAAGGCCAACTGCACCTAATGACTAGTGAGATGTGACTAATTGCCTTTAGCTTCCCAGGTTCCAAGCACACTGAAAGCAGTGCAGTAGTGCATGCCACTACACCTACAAAGCTGAGACTTTATTTCCTACACTTGGGGACACAATAAACCTACTTCATTGTGTATGTGTGTATGTGCATGTATATTTGAGAAAGACAGTAATGTACCACCTTTATTACTATGAAAGTTGTTGGGTAATTAGAGAGGATGCAAAACATTTAAAATTTTGGTTACAAGATGTTTTACAAGTGGAGCTCACCTCTTCATCCTGTGTTCCTTCAACTCAATCTCCCAGGCTGTATCAATGTTATCTTCAGTAGTTAGTGCTTGTAGTTGTTCTGCTGAGACATTAGATCCATTTGCAAAATATAGCTTGGAAGAAATTTTCTCTAATGTCTGTTCGTTAGTCATTGGATAATATGAACCTAGAAGTGCTTCGTACTCTGCGTCCATAGGTTCTGCATCATCAGTTCTATGTCTAAACGTTGGAGTATCAGAGTCAGAAGGCTCTAATGTTTGTAGTAATAATGCTTCTTTGTCCTCTTCTGTTGGCTGATAAAGGTTAGACAGATCATATGATGCAGCTAGTACAGTAAGGTATGCCATGGCTCAAAATAAAATAGCATGCTACAAGTGTGCCATGTATACTGTTGAGTTGCACTGCAGCTGTTCAGAAAATTAGTGTTTCTAACTAAAACATTCCTGCCATGGGACAGGAGGAAAAAATAAAATGGCTAATGCTAATTTTTAAGTGAGGTGAAATAAAGACCAGTGTGAGGGCCGACATCATAGCCATAGTGCTGAAAGACAAACAGAACATAACTGTGTTGAGTAAGATACATTATTCACCAGCAGAAGGTTACTTCTGTGATAGAATAGCATGGATGGAGCACTCTGAAATCAGCCACAGTATGGAGCTATAACAGACATAAGGCATGGGGACAAATCTGATTCCTTTACATGCCATTGTTAGATGGGCCTGAAATTACATGAAGAAACAGTTTCTTCACTTTCTACACACTTCTGTTCCGAGTAATTTTATCCTTCCCACCTTTTGTGGTAAATAATGATTACACAGACATTTCAGACTTGCATTGGTCAGACAATACAGGAAGTGAAGGCTATCTCAGTCTCTTTTATCAGCCAACTTCCTTGGCATGACAAATGTCATGGCAAATATTAGCCCTTAGAAGGAAAATGATTTCGATTTTGTGTGTGATTCCTTGCAAAGTAGAGATATAAGGTAAAATGCAAATGTCTGTAGTGCAATGTGACATTTGTATTAGTTCTTGCTTGAAGCTATATAGGATGGGAGAGCATGGACTGGATGTGGCTCAAGACAGGAACAAGTGGTAGGCCACCGTGAACATTGTTATCGATCTTTGGGTTCAATAAAATGTGGGGAAACTGAGTGACCAACTTAGGAGCTTAGCTTCCCAAAAAGGACTCTGCTTCATGGATTTAGTCATACTGTGTCCATTGTCAGTTCAGGAAACAGTAGGTCTTTCCAACAGATTGGTTAATGTCTACCAATCTCCACGGTGTCACATGCCAGAAGATTGCAGCCTTAATATTTGCTGCCATGGAGACTTCAAATCTCAAATAACCTACCTTAAATTCTCTTTCTGGAAACTCGAGTTTTTCATCAAATTTTGGAATTTCTGATAGAAACTTTCTTTGTGCTGGGTCCAGTTCTCTGTGGATGTTTTTAAGTGTGACATCAAGTTCACTGAATCTCTCTATAAGTGCAATTTTTTTGCTCCGTAGATCATAAACTTTGCTGTTGAAATTGCCTTTGATCTTGAAGAGCTGTGAGAAAGAAGTAAGTTACAAACCTTAATTGCAGAAACAGACACATGTAACAACATCAAAATAGGAACAGAAGTACCAATTCTTTTACCAGAAAACCGTTGCTGTCCATGTCAATATAAAACCATATAGCAGTTTAATTTTAAAGAATTAATAACTGTCAAATTAAGAAAGCTGGCTCATGTATCCAGACTGTAGAAGACCACTATGCTTACACCTGCCACTGTGAAAAATTCTCTGAATTCCCATAACTAAAAAAAGTATGAGGCATGAGGATGATTTGAATTGCATCCAAGAACTGTACTACTGTACTTGCACACTGCTACAACAGCTGTGACTACCCTGCATATTGGCAAGTGTATGGTCTAAATTGGGTAGTATCTTTGATGCTTCATATTGGGTCTGAGGTAAACAACAGGAAATACATACACTCTTATAGTAGAAATCACCCCTGCATTGGAAATATAGTAGAATATTAGGAGCTATAGTTGATCTTTCATTACGTATTTTAACATCAGTTCTAAAGAGTTCTATCAATGGTATATTTACATTATTTGTTCCTGGATTTCTGGACTTGGTCCATTGTCTAGTATTCTGAACAGAAGAAGATAGAAATTGGATTGTTTCCACAATCAGGTTAAGTGTTTGGGAGGCCCCTTCTAAGTTGGGTCCATTGTAAAGAGTTAATTTCATTCAAGGAAAGTGAGGATGGAATTTTTCCTATTTGACAGGATTGAGACAGAGCTACATAATACTAAGGATTGCTTAGTGTATTTCTTGTTGACAAAACCTGATCTGGTTGTGTATACAAGCCAAGTGGCCTACTGTAGATTATGAAGTGAATTAGATTAGCTCTTACTATTTGGACCCAACTGAGTAGGTGCCAACCATGCCATAGATGAGGTGATTAGTCACTGGTCCATGACTGGAGGCTCAGGTTTAGCCACCCACAAGTCCGTGTGGTATTTGTGATGGAAGCAGCAGCACTGGGATGGGGGCTGTTCCCCCCTCCCCCAAGTATTGTGGGTTTCTGTGTCAGCATCATTCCACCAATGCTTCATACCCATTCGTCCATCAGTCACCAATACTGTATAATCTTAGCAATTGACAGTATCATTACATGACACACTTGAAAAGAAGAGTAGGTGCCTCCTGAACTTTTCATTTGATGGTGGAAACAGATGTCCAGTTTCTGGAACACTGTGTTCTGTTTGGAATACTTGGTAATATGCAAAGTTTAGGATTCTAGTAACACTACATGGAATTTTTGTGAGTGGCTCTGAATATGAGCACTATATTTGAATTGTGTATTTCTTAAAAATTTTATGTAAAATTTCTTTTCAAAGTAACAGGAGCAATATTTGAAACAAACTGCATTCTACTATTATGTCCTTCTTTAAAAAAACACAACTTACTCTTTCTCTTGCTTCAAGTAGTTGGTAATATTTCTTTACTTTTGAGATTCGTAAGTGTTTGGGCACCCTGTAATCTGCTGCTGATTTCAGCTTGTAATCTCCTATAGACTGTTCTGCCTCTGCAATAGCTGCTATGTCATCTGGATGGTTCTTTGTTTCATCTGGTTTCTCTTTGAGAAACAAATCCCACTGCAAGACACCATTGTGTTATTTAGTCCAAAAACTTAAAGTATTGACACTTATTGTTTATGACCACATATTGCACTAACTGCATCCGGGTTACTGTTGTCATCTTCCTGGTGGTGGAATGCCTATGTTATGATGAATGCTGTACATTTACTCTCTTCATTGAATGTTTTAGGAAATCTTTTGACATTATTGCTATAGCATATCCAACATTTTGGTATAGCTTAATCATATAAGCTTTCCAAGTCTGTTTAACTAACATATTACATTTCACTTTATTTGCAGTTTGAATCATCCACATATCTTCTGCTGAGCTGGAAAAAACTCTTGCTTATTTTTATTTATTCTGATTTTAGGACATGTATGACACTCCTGTACAGTTTGGTGTACTTTTACAACATTTACAAGTATTGCGCGTGCATGCACGCACTGTCATATGGTATTCTAAAGAAGGTTATGAACATAAAATGAAGGTGGGAGACTGAACTCAAAATGGAAGCAGCAGGTTCAGAAAGATGGCAAGTAGAAGCAGGCAAGAATTTGAGTAGGAACTTAAGATGAGGAACTGTGAGAAGACAAAAATATATGGAGTTAACAGGTTATAAATGACCCTCATAAAACTACAAGCACAGAAGAAAAAAGAGAACCTGTGTGAGGTTCTCTTTTTTCTTCTGTGCTTGTAGTTTTATGATGGTCGTTTGCAAAACCACAATATATGTGTGTGTATACACACACACATATATTGTGGTTTTGCAGGTTCGAACACTATGCTATAATCTGATGTTTTGGAGGAACTCACTGTCTGGTGTTGACTCCTACAGCTGGAGGCAGTGTATTACTCTGAAAGGTTGGTACCTGTCTACAAGTATGAGTCTTCACTGTGATGGAACCTTCAAATGATACATCTAACACACACACACACACACACATACATTTTACCTATGAGAAATAGGTCTTCAAACTTGACTTTTATACAGGTTTATGTGCATTTAAAATCATATTGATTTGTCAGTGATCACATTAACCCATGCTACTCTAGTCAGTGTTGAAAGACTAATTCTGAATATACGTGATTTTTTCACTGAAATACTTGATACCAGTAATAATAAAAAGACCCTTTCTGATACCTGTTGCTGTCTCTGCTGCTGTCTCTGTTTCCTCTGCAGGTACTTCTCTAGTAGTTGCTGCAGCTTCTTGCTGGTTTTGTATTCAGGAACTGCTGTGAGGAAAGGTTCCTTCACAGGAGCTCTCTTTTCTGGTTCTGTTGGTGCTGCTTTTGTTACATGGATTTCATGTGCCCTTTACAAACAACATGAGGTACCATGATCTCAGTTGACATAACGTTATAGTTTCTAATGATCTGTACAACATACGTGTGAATTTGCTTTTCATATTACCTTAAAGTTTCCTCCAGCTTGTCTGAATTTAAATGAGAGAAAAGTAAGTTAATTACACAAGAAAATAACAACAGCCATAATCATAACAATAAGAGTAATGCAGTGCACAAAGCAAATACAGTAATATACTACGTAATGTGTCTCCAACCTGTAGCCCACAGCCACGTTTGTAAATTATGTACATACTATAAAAATTACACAATAATTTAGGCAGTTACGTACATGACATTATTTGTGCATGTGTGGCTCGAGAACCAGCCCTCTATAACCAGTGTAGCCCTTTGCCATACAAAGGTTGGAGACCCATGCACCACATGTTCACAAAATCATTCTGCTGTTGTTTATACAAACTGCATGCTTAATACCTCAAATTTACATGCCTTTCCTTCCAGCTTCTTCCATCTGCAGCTGTGCTGATGCCTTTGCATCATCAAATTCCTTACCTAGCTTTCTCTGCCTAAAAGTGGACACTTTTCCATTTCTTCTGAAATGTAAATTAAAATTAGCCATAATATAAGTGAGACTTTGAGGTTCCCAAAATGGCATATATTAGTGTTATGATCTGGGATGTATGCAATTTTGTACAGTAAGTAAAAGTTCATCTTTTTTGGGAACCTGCTTCCACCATCTTCAAAATCAGTGAATGTGGAGGCAAGATATTTTTATGTAACTTGGATATCTATCACATGACATAGCTTCCCATTCCAGAAGAGTGTATTCTTAATATCAAAAAAATAATTCACATGTGAACAGAAAAAATGGGTAGAAGGGACCACATGAAAGTTAAAATCAATGGCAGAAATGTACCCTACTTTGAATAAAATGAACCAAATGACTTCAAGTTATTTGATAATGATATTTCATCCACATTGAAGGAGCTTGACAAAAATTTAATTTAATTGCTTGAGACTGGTGGATAAGGAAGTGTGTGAAAAATGAAGAAATTTATCTTCTAACTTCATCATAACTATACAGCCCAGTATACTTTGCAAGACATTTTTCCCTGCATCTGAAGCTCTTAGGGAGTTTTTATATATTATGCAGCCATGAGAGAAGGGCAGTTGCGACAACCTGAAATGGCAGCTAGCACTGAAAGATTTAAAAACAACATTTATGGGGTTAAAATCCCCTCTGATAATGAAGCAAAGGACAATGTAGGTCAAAACACAGCTAGTTTATTAGCTGGGTGCTGATGAAACAACATGTTTCGGCCTACTCAAAGACCATCGTCAGGTTTACAAATGTTAGCGTGGTATGTGGCGGATGTTGAGATCTCATCATCATGCCTTACCAAGTATATATGAGAAAAATCTGCATGTAGGAGGGTGCTGAAAGTGTAGTGACTGGAGAGTCACCTAAGCAGGAAGGGGGGGGGGGGGGAGGGGGGGGGGGGGGGTGGGAAGGAAATATCCTGGGCGGGGGTATTCCCCCTTGGGGGGGGTTGTTTTACCATTTTTGGTGGTT
>Ga0123352_10010062_pt1 | contig 14831 bp, 8 predicted proteins | sample TergutLab28metaG_FD_89700 | JGI IMG/M metagenome (GOLD analysis project Ga0123352, IMG submission 89700) | Labiotermes labralis P1 segment gut microbial communities from Petit-Saut dam, French Guiana - Lab288 P1 | ecosystem: Host-associated > Arthropoda: Insects > Digestive system > Gut ... | reverse complement strand
TTTATTTATTTACTGCAATTGGGTTGTTACCCGGTGGCAGTGGTTATTTTACATGTAAACAAAACATGAAATTGGTTACTACTAGATTTAAGTCGGGAGGGCTACATGAGAAGCATATAGTGGCAACTTGGAACCATCTCAGCATTTGCTTATAGACACAAGGAAACCAAGAAAAACTTGTGTCGAGAAGGCCGGTCGCAGGACCTTCCGAGTACTGACTTCTAGGCAGCAGTCCGGCTGTATAATACAATTTTGACCTCCTGATGATGAGCACATGGTGTTCGAAACATGTAGGGGCATATAATAAACTTATTATAAAAGAAGAATTTGTGCATTAAGTTGGTTAATTACTAAGATTACACTGGTTTACGCTGTTGTACTCGTTTTTTGACTTCTTCAGACCAATGCACAGTGCAGAACATAACCTTGTTATTAGGGTTTAAAATGTAAACGCGGTTTATTCGCTGTACTACTGATATAGAACGAATAGAACTAGGCAAAAAAAAGTGGCCTCTCAATCTGTATTCAGCCTTAGAAAGAAGTCTGTTTGGATGGTGGCAGGCTTTTGTGAGCGTAGAGAAGAGAGAAAGAGATAAGACTATGTTAGTAAACAGTCGTATGTTGCCATGACAACAAAACGAAATCCAGTATCATATCAACCAACATACTCCATCAGATTCTGTTCAGATGTCGCAAGCTGTAATCACTTCTTTTTTCCTCTCTGCTTTTCTTTCTATTTATCTCATTTATTTATTTTTCCCATCCTTCCTGACTTTCGTCCTTTCAGTCCCCTTCTCTTCGTTTCTTTTCCCACTTCTTGTTTTATTTCCTTCTACCGGTCTTTATTTATTTTGTAATTTATTTTTTCCTTGTTTATTGAGGGCATCGCTTATTTATTCATTTAGTTTTTCTCTACTTTCTTCCATCCTGTACTTTTTTCTTCATTTTCGTAAATTCTTAAATACGTTAAATTTACACTTTTATATTAAGAAAACCCAGAATATTGGATGAACGGAAAATCACAGCTCACGTTTGAATTCTGAATTAAAAGTTAAAAGTTTATCGAATGCAGATATGCCGGGCTTGATGGGAAGATATTGCTGATGAATTTAAAGTGACGTAAATGGTATTAAACAGTTTTAGATTTTTGTTCCAATATTAGCTTGAAGGGACTGGAGAAAATACAAGGTTTCAAATATATTTTTATAACGATACTAGACGCTTGTAGTTGATGATTTGTTACACTACATTCTCCATAAACTCTGTTTAGTGAAGAGTAAATTCAAGTTATTACCTAGCAGTTTTTCTGGTTCTGCACCCATACTTTCAAAAATTACGTACTGTAAAAACATACAATAATTAAAAATCTCTCTAAATTGGTTATTTCAACAGGAACCAACTTTTCACGATTCTGTCAGCTCGTATTCGGATTTTGAACATGAACGTTGAAAGAATGGCCCAGCAATAGAAGGTCTTATTATGCACATAAACACGTAGTCAAGATAGGTCGTATTAAGCTCAAATTTGGAAGCAGCCGAGAATAAAATTGCTAAATTTAATGTTTTGTTGACCTGCATCGTGATATATCCGCACAGTAAGAACCAACAGGATGCACTATTCACTTTCAGTTTATTTCGGTAATTAACCTCTACATGTTTCGAGCAATAAGCCTGCGCGAAACATGTGGAGGTTAATTGTTGAAAAAAAATTTAAAACAAATAGTGCAACCTGTTGGTTCTTATTGTAGGGATAAAGAAAATAGCTTTTTAGACATTCCGAGGATCGTGCATCGTGATATATTCCCATAATAAAATCAAAGAGATGCACTAATTTCTCAATTTTATTTTTGGAATAGAATTGTACATTTTTCGGACAGTCTAGTACTGTATACGCAGCAATAGGTATATGTCTTACATGTTATGCTGCTTGCTAACGGGTTCCCGCTAGCAAGCAGTCAGCGTAAACTGTATGACATATAACTATTGCTGTGCATACAGTACTAGACTCCTGGTGATGGAGAGAAAACCTGTTCGAAATATGTAGAGTTCTATTCCAAAAATAAATTTGGGAAATTAGTGCATCTCCTTGGTATTAATATAAGAAAAATTGCTTTTGTAGAGCGTTAGGGCTTTATGTTCTACAAGAAGCGTGTATTGCCAGTGTGTGAAGTTTGTGGTCCCAAGAGTAGCATAAATACTCTTACAAATATGAAACAGACAAGCCTATTGTATGTTGCCAGATATTTGACATCTCGTTTTGAAAAGGGAGGTATTATTTGGCCACTCAAAATTTCAAAATTACAGCAAGAAACGACTAAGCAGTGCATGCTTGGATAATCTTGCCATCGACTTATAGGAAACAAGCGGGGATTTTTAATCTGCTTTCCTTCTTACGGAGAGAAAAAACTGATGTATGAGATCGCCATAATGTGCATGCTTTTCTGTGTGACCCCCTCTCAACTTTCAAACCAACCGATCGATTTTCACAAAAACTGTCATGAACATTGTGCAATTGTTTACCACCAAACTTCGTAAATTGTAGTCTTCTAAAATAGAAGATGCAGTGACTTGTGGAGTAGGCTTGCGTGTTTCTAGTACCACTTACTCCAAGTTCATGAAATTAAGTATGGGGGTAAATTTCGAAAAATAAATATGCCAAGAAACTGAAACAAAATTATGAAAGAAGGCATCAAGAAGTGCTAGAATAAATATGTAATAAAATTAATTATATACGTCAGCACCACCTTTTTATTAATACATAAGGCTACATGTTTCGACCCATCAGTCGGTCATCTTCAGCCCTACATTGCAGACTACGTCACTGGTGATGTATGCACATTGGGATCCCAATATGTTTATATTAATAAAATACATAAAGTCTGGTAAGTTTCTTTGCTAAGGACGAAGAAACTTAACAGATTTTATGGATTTTATTAATATAAACATATTTGGATCCCAATGTGCACACATCACCAATGACGTAGTCTGCTATGTAGGTCTGAAGATGACGGACTGATGGGTCTAAACATGTAGCCTTATGTTTAAATAAAAAGGAGGTGCTGACTTATATAATTAATTTTAATATATATGAAACAAAATTATAGTGGATTGATAGCAAGATGGTAAGGACTAGTAAAACGTTGAAATTAGGTACATAAAACTGGTGTGGATACAGGTCATATGGTGTGGATACAGGTCATATGGTGTGATACAGGTCATATGGTGTGATACAGGTCATATGGTGTGATACAGGTCATATGGTGTGATACAGGTCATATGGTGTGGATACAGGTCATATGGTGTGATACAGGTCATAAATATGTCTCCGTGTTTTTTATGTAATATTCCTTATAAAGGAACAACTACAATCATGGATAAGGCTCGGAATTTCTTAACTTTTTTCCTAAATATTAGTCTGACATTGACAATCGTGACCCATCTAAATTTCGAAATTACATTTAGCTGCAGATTACTGTCGTAACGATACGTTTGATAGTACTATAATAATTATACTGTAAACCAAACTCAGCGTTTTAGTTTTTACCGTGAGTGTAATTTTTTAACTTCAGTGGAGAGTGAATATTTCATTTGCTTTAAAAATAGCACTGCGTTTCTCTCTGTGTGTCATTGTGAATTAAAGTGTGACCTCGACGCTAATAGACAGTGAGCAGAACAGAACCAGTCCGTACCTCACTCAGCAAAGATAGACCACGATTATTTTGTAAACTGCCACTTTCTGTGGATTATTTGGTCCAAATGACGCCGCGAGAATTGATTGTATTGTTATCTTCCGATAATTGTCAGATTCAAAGATTATTTTACTTGAAATATCGATGGAAATTTGGGAAGTACTCCGAAACATCTTAAATTCTGAAACTTTGTAAAATGTTGTACTAAAAACTTTCCTTTTTTGGATACCAAAGGCTGTCAGTGAAGTCTAAGAAGAAATACAGTTTAAGGTTCTTGGTAAATGACCGACTTGATGCACAATTACGTTCCATAATACGTTTATTATTATACTCCTCTACATGTTTCGAGCAACTCTGTGCTCATCATCAGGAGGTCAAATTGTATTAAAACAGCATCTGGTATAGCATTCTCTGTAAGTGACCGTCCGGTGTCCACACCGGACGGTCACTTACAGAGAATACTATACCAGATACAATTTGACCTCCTGATGATGAGCACAGAGTTGCTCGAAACATGTAGAGGATTATAATAATAAACGTATTATATAACGTAATTGTGCATCAAGTCGGTCATTTACCCAGAGTTGTACCAAGATGCTAGGTCAGCAAAACATAAAGTACAGCGTAAGGTATTTAAACCACTGTAAGAATCTAGATGTATTCTGCTAAAGGGAAGCACCATCTAACTTTATTCAAGTTCGCTTATCAGTTTTGCCAAGATTAATGGAAGAATCTGATTACTACTTCAGTTCTTTAACCGGCAATTATATCAATCCCTCGATTTTTTTTAGTGACGTGCGGTTTCATGCCATTCTGTTTCAGACGTCTGAAAGAAACTTTTTATGAAATATATGTTTTGCGTTTACTGACATCTCAGTGATCTTTGCTTTGATTTTATTCATATTTATAACAGTGATTTCAACAATCTTTCCCTTCTGGCAGTGTGTTCTTTACAATTATAGCAAGCAGCCTACTAGAAAACCCTTCAGGAATACAGGGTTATTCAAAATTATTGTCGGGGTACAATTGTCCAACAGCAATTCCGCACAAAATTCGGGAAACAACCACCATCTGACACTTCCATTTGAAGATGGTATGCACAATTTCAAAAGACAGGGTGCGTGTGTATCCCGGAACTGAGGGTAAGAATCAGAACCGCCATTGAAACCATCACCGCTGAGATGCTACAAACAGTTTGGAACAAACTCGATTATCATGTTGATGTTTGTAGAATCGCAAAGGTTTCAAATATAGAGCACCTGTACGGTACTTAACAAAAACTTGGAATGTTGTTCTATTAAATAAAAAAACACATATACTCCTATCTCAAGTGTATTGTGTATGACAAGTTGTTAAAACCCCGACAATCATTTTGAATAACCCTGTATATTAGAATGCAATTCTACTCTATTATTAATTAAGAATAAATTATGAATTTCTTTTTGCGACAGTGTGTGCTTACGTATACTGTTATAATCACTTAATTAGTCGATCATTCTCAGAGGTCACAATCGGATTAGTTTCTAAATTTATTTTGTCACGAAGAATTTTGTATATGTGCAAAGGTAAAGGTAAAGCAGTCCCGTTACGGGCCTGGAGTCGCCCAGATGGTTCCAGGAAGTTAAGGTTTCCAGATAACGTGACAACAGCACAGGATTGTGGTAAGATTGTCAGCCTTACGCACCGGCCGCCTTTACCCCAACGAAATACTCCTGGTACTCATTTCTATTAGAGGCTAAGTCGACCCCAGAACCATAGTGCGATCGGAAGGATTATGTCAATGAAAAATATCAATGACACCAGCTGGGATCGAACCAGCGACCTTCCGATTAGTAGCACAACATATATATGCATATGATGACAATTTATTTTGTTTGGCGAGCAGTTATTTTAATGCCATCAGAAGATGGAGTTCTGATAAATGAAGACTTAAATTTACGGTCTGTGATATACATTATTGATGATATTTATACTTGTATTTAATCTGCTAGCAAGCAAACCGAAAAAAATATTGAAATAATTTACACGGCGGACTGCAGGAAATGTACCTGTGGATTGGTTTTATGTGTGACTCCGTGGGTTATTTGAACGAATTGTATGGGAAGGCTGCATAGTGGAAACAGTATACCTCTCCAGTCATTCGTCTGTCCCTAAATTATCTCCAGGAGTGATGAAGAAAATCTGATGAAAATTTGTGTCAAGGGATTTGCGGTAAAAGCTGATATAAGAACTGGATTGCAACAGTTTCATTTAACCCCTGTTTGTAGGTTTCACCCTTTTTATAGGCCACTAAGGCCCTTAAGATGAGTAGAGGTATTGCTCTACTCTTTCTAGGACCTCGGTACTAGATAGGGGTTGGGGGTCATCCCCACGCCCCGGCCGCCTCTACCCCCGGGAAAGACCCGATACCCATTTTACAGGAGGCTGGGTGGGCCCCAGGGCCGGTCTGGAGGGCGGAAATTCTCGTCCCCACCGGGATTCGATCCCGGGCCGTCCATCCCGTAGCTCAGTCGCTATACCGACTGAGCTACCCGGCCCACAACCCCCTATTTGTAGCTATTACAAATAGGTATAAGTATGTACATCGACTGTTCTTTTTACCCCTGGCACCTTGTATAGAATAGAGACGACATTGTTTGGGAAAGAAATAGAAGAAACAATGATTCCTGGGGTCTGTGTTTTGCGATGGTTCTGTCTACCCTGTGACTAGTTTCCGGGAGTATATTTGCGTTTCACGTAGAAAGTCATTTTGCCTCTACCTCTAATTCTCTGAGCCTCTTATCTGAATGCTAGGCGATGAACATGGTCGCGCAATGCCGTTTCTTCGTTTTGCATTTCTTTAATTCGTGAAGCGATCACTATGCGGCGCCACAGCAGGTAACAGTAAACAATTTATCAATTTATCGACGGGAATATACATATAAGGTTGTCATAATAGGTAAACTGAATAATTATGTCAGTAGAGGTCATTTTAAGGACAAAACCCGGGCGAAAACGCCACTGGTCTTGGTCCAGCAATAAATAATCACTCAGACAAGTGGATGATAAAAACTGCAAAACGCTTTTAGAAATTGTGTATAATCGATCGGTTTACATCACACATTATTTCTTGTTTAATTACAGAAATATATAAATGACCTTAGAATGAATTCATTCCATAGTGCGGACTACTTTTTACGAAGTGGTAGTACTGGAACTCATAGTACGCAGATCGTACGCGTATGGGCTGTAGTACAATGATACTACCATTTACTTATTCCGGTTACAATTAGCAGCTGTCGCTGTCCGTGAGTTATGGCCCAGCCTCCCAGTAAATCAATACCACATGCAAATCAAAACTCGACCTGCGATTCACCTGTTCCAGTTACAACAGAGGTAAAAGTTACACAGGCTTCTAGTGACGACTAGCCAGAGCACTTTACCTAGGTGGCAGAGAAATTCATGACCATACGCCAGAAGATTATATAAATTCTGTTGTAGTAAGATCGCTGTCTTCACTGCCTTCCTATAGCTATAAAGAAGAGGAAAGAAGGAAACATAAATAAAATGAATGGAGTAAAAGAATGCATGCAGGGGAGAATAGAAAGTACTTGGAAAAAAGCAAAATAGAAAATAGGGAAACAGAAGGAGGGAAAGAAATAAAAGGAATAGAAAGGAAATCAACGAACGAAACAAACAAAGTTATTTCGTATTATTTCAACAGACAATACGAAGCCAACTCATATTATCTTTGTTAAGGGTATGTTTCTCTTACGATGGATGTAATATTCAATGACGTTATTATTTTACTTAGTTTAGATTGAAATTTTGACTGAATTTAATTTCGGTTTGTATCAGTCCAGTATTTTACATGAAGCTCAGCAGTAATAATTGCTTGCTCTGCAAAGTGCAAATGCCGGATAAGAGATAAAGCCCTCAACTTAAAAACCGAAAGTACGGCATGATGTCTCTGGTTAGGCCTATCGCCCACGTCAGGGGCAATGACACGGGATTATGAAGCAATGATTAGCGGGACGAAAGTAAAGTAACACTAAAAGAAAAGAATCTGTTTCATTTACATCTTGTCTATCGTAAATCTCACATGCTCATCTGGGAACTGATCTGTTCCCCGTAGTGAGAATTCAGCTTTAACTGCCGGAGTTTTGGCACGTTCTTTATGAAGGTGAAGTAGATTTTTTGATATTCTAAAATAAAAGATCATGATACAAAAAATTGACACGTTGCATAATAGACTGTCCTTGTTATCTTGGACATACGTTTGAAATAAACAGAAATGCCAACCTGATGCAACTAGGTAATTTTATTGATGTATTCTTAGCTCGACATATTTCGGGTACATGCGCCCATCATCAGGAGCATTAGATGTTGAGTTGTAACATATGGTTTTCTGTACCGAGTTTTTGGATGGGTGGTGGTCTTGAGAGCCGCTGCGTAGGTCATGCTTACGGTGCGGATGGTACCGTGCGTCGCACGGCACCGCATCATCCGCATGTCGAGCTAAGTATGCATCAATAAAATTACCTAGTTGCATCAAGTTGGCATTTCACTTTATTTCATGAGGAAGATACACGGTCAAACATCCCTCAAGGACATACGTTTATTTGCAACGTGTACGTGAGAAAGACCAACAAGATGCACACTTTTTCTCATTAATTTATTCCAATTAAACTTTCCTCTACATGTTTAGAACAAGTAGTTGTTCGTCATCAGGAGGTTATTTGTATACAACTATTTTTTCGAAACATATAGAGGATATTTATCTCAGTACATGTACTCGAAACATGTAGAGGCATAAAAAAAAACTTATTGTGAAACAACTTTTGTGCATCAAGTTGGTTAAATACTGAGATAAATATACTGAGATGCACGATCAGCAAAAGTAAAAAAATATAGAGAATAGTTTATTTGGAGTAAATTAATGAGAACAATTGTGCATCTCGTTGGTTATTCTCAAGTGTATGTGTGTGTGTGTGTGCGTGTATCTCGACACATGGTTCAGAGAATGTAAAGTATGCAGCGTGTAGTTTGAAAGTTTTTTGAAGGACCTATGAAAAATATATAATGCATTAGGAATATAATAATTGGAATATAATTACCTTTGCAAGAATATACGTGAAGTAAAGGATACAAATGAAAAAGAGGTGCAAAATCAGAATGAAAGCAACTAAAGAACAGTGTACGCCACTGGATTACATATTTTCACTCATGTGGTAATTAATTTCGGCTTATAGGGATTTGTTGAGCCAATTTATGTGGACTGCGTGAAATAGTGCAGATTGATGCCTGCATTCCGTCGCGTTAATTTGTAGAAGCAGGTCGTTCCGACGTGTAGTGGTTGAAAGATATGTATCAGGGGTCTCGAATTCGACTGTAGGCCCGAGACTGTTCGCTCAGAGTTCCTGTACAGATGTGTGGCTTCACCTACTTTGCCTCGAAACGTCTGTACCGAATAGCCCTGGACGCAGCGTCGTATCTCAGCAGAACGGAATGCCCAGCTCCACTTCTGCGTAAACCTCAAAGGCCCTAGTCTGTTGCATGGAAGTAGCATTTTTTAAGGTTTTTATGTTAGGTCGCAATACCAATACCTACGGTAGTACCGAAATGTCCATCGTCCGACGGCATACTACGGCGCGATCTAGGTTTTCCCCTCCCTCGCATTATTCAAAACTATGGCAGGAAGACAACGTGGCTGCGAATCGCCATTCCTTAAACTTCTGTACCATGGTAATTACAACGGACAGTAACAGTTGTTAATTCAGTCAAGAAATTCGCCGCCTCTTTAAAAGCAGAACGTTCTTAACTAAGTTGACGAGAGCTCGTCATTGGCGTCTATCATACTCACATGAATCTCACCTCGAGTATGAACAGGCAGACAGACCAGACTAACAGACATTCCCATAGCACAAGTGTAAAAAATTACGTGTAAGTAGACAGACCGAGTAGCATTAATACAGCGACTAGTAGGGATAATGTATTGTCAGTACTCAGCTGTAGGTGAAGTTCAGCATGCCAGGCTGGTTGCGGAGTGATAGTGCTGCGCCACCTCTGACATTTCCTTTTCGTTCGAATCGGAAGGTTTGTTTTATTGAACGTTATTACTTATTTATAACAATATTGACGAGTGTCGAAGGCTTGAAAACATACAAAGAAATTCGTGTCGTAATGACACCCAATACCGGTAGTCCCTTACCTTACCTACAGAAACTAGAAGTGCTTTAGGACGATTTGTTTTTTATGTTTAAAGGTCCCTGCATCGTGTAATATGTGGCAGTAGTTATCCAACAAGATGCGACAATATACAGTTTATTTATATCTGTAAACTGCTCTACATGTTACAGGTGGTATCTCCACCCTTCATCAGGAGCTCATATCACTGTATCTACAGTATCTGGCATTAATGAGACCGTTACTGCTACCAGCCACGTTCACGGCAGGTAGCAGTAACGGTCTCATTAATGACAGATACTGTAGACACAGTGATATGAGCTCCTTATGATGCGTGGGGATAGCACCCGAAACACGTAGAGCAGTTTACAGATATAAATAAAGTGTATATTGTTGCATCTTGTTGGATAATTATTGCCACAGATGATTAGTTTGTTACCGGCGCATTGTACTTTCGAAGTATATAAAATGTTATGTTTGTATAGCACAAAATGAGACTTGCTATGATTTATGTGCAGCGGGGTTTTTTATATATTTCAGCACTGGCCTGGGATGTCTGGGGAAAACATCCGATCTCGAGTGGGAGTCTAGGTGATTATGCGTTCGTTTACGTATCAGGGGAAGAATACAGATTCTGAATTAAAAAAAAAAAGGTACGAAGGAAAATATTGTGAAGTAGGAGGGAGAAGTTAACAGGTAAATCTGGGAAAGTGACACAATTGGGAACTTCATAATTTGTAGTCTGCGCCTCACATTACAATGGAGAGGGATGAGTTGAGCGGGGGATGTAACAGGCACTGGAGAAATTGAAAATTACTTAACAAACGTTTGGTCGAAAAAGTGGAAACAGAAGACTTAGGCGTAGAAGATAGGATAATATTAAAATGTATTTTAACTAAATGGAATAGAAGCGTGTAGAATGAATGCGTTTGCCTTGGGAAAGAATTCGAGGTGGGCGGATTTTTGTGAAACCCGCTATTAAAATTATAGTTGCTTAAAAATGGATACTTTCGTGAGTAACTAAGTGATTATTAGCTTCTTATGAAACATACGTACACGCTACTATATACTGGTGAGGTACAGAAAAAATAATTCGACTAGGTCAATATAAGAATATGGATAATGGGCATAGAATATAAAGGAAACAAAGCTAAAAGCTGGATTTTTTCTGGCAACGGCTTGGAAAACTGCCAGATTGAAGAAAGGGAAGTTGGAAGGGTAACTTTTATAAGAATCTTATCAAATACGTTAGTAGGCCTACCATGAACAATACATATTCTGAACACAGTGTGATCCTGCATGGTGTAAACATAGAGTGGCAATGCTCAGGATTTACCATCCGTTTATTTTCCGAAGATATTTTACTCTCCCAAGGTGTTTGGATAGAGATGATTTCAGAAACTGTCTTGCAACGTAATAATTTTAAAATGATTTGTATATAACACTGTACACACATATTTTAATATTTTGCTGACATTCTATATTGTAACAACTGAAAAAGACAAAGCTGTATAATAATGTTGTATACGTCTTTAAATGTTTCTACCCCCTGGTAATGGCTAAAGACGACGGCAGAAACATGTAGGAATGTTTTCTGTTTTTAATATGTGCAGTTTGCTGGTTGAAAACTTCTTTAATATTTGTCATTTGCGCGTAAGATTTACAAAATATGTCCAGTGGAGACAGTATTTTTCCACGTTATTGAAATATTTGTAAATTCCACCCTAGAACAGACCACGAAGGCCCATAAGGGGAGTAGAGGAATATCTCTACTCTTTCTTTAATCTCAACGCTAGATGGGGTGGGTGGTCAACGCCACGTCCCGGCCGTTTTAACCACGGGAAGGACCCGATACTCATTGTACAGGAGGCTTGGAAAGGCCCCAGGGCTTGGTTGGGCTTGTGGGGAAAATTCCCCCCCCCCCCCCCGGGATTCGATCCACGGACCGTCAAGCCTGTAGCGAGTCGCTATATCGACTGAGCTATCGCGGCCCACTTGAAGTATTTGTAATTACTAATATTTTGTAGGTGTTTCAAAAAGTTATAACTCCTATCTTGCCTACATCAGCTTCTGAGAAGCATATAGATCTGTCCGGGAAATAGTGCACATTCCAGTACTTGAATAGCGTTCTTAATTATTGTCACCTTAGTGCAGTCGATAGGTGTAAGTTTGACTTAAACAGGTGTGCTATTTCAGTTGTTCTGTTGGAACCACAAACGGCGGGTTCTTCGAGACTACACTGATTTCACCTTACAAAGCAAACCCTTAAATTTTAATCACAGGCCTCCGCTGAAGGCCGTGCGGCATGCTGAGTGACACTGAATTAACATGGGAACTGAGATCAGTTTTGACTGCATGGTCACACCTTAGTAGTAACGCTGCTGATAATATTTCTGTCATTAAAAAGCTCACGGGACATCCTGCGGTCTTCCGGCTATGACACAGATCCCTAGATGAATTTGCTTGTGGCGTATGTTGGATTTGAATTGTTCGACATCATTCAGTTCCCCCCTCAGTTTTTTCACTCCATCGTTCAAACAAGAGTACTACCAATATGTGTAGGCCTATTCCAATACACGTTTTCAGACTGGTTGTGTTCAACTCTTGCGTTATTCTTCTTGATAGTGTCATTGACTCTTTATAGCCTGGTGTTTACTTTGTGTATCACCAACTGTGACAAATAAATAATATTTTTTTTTATTTATGTCCTTTGTATGATTATCAGAACAATCAACGATTATTTTCCTGTACAGAGTTAAGTGACTGGTTTCTGTTACCGAGGCGGTTTGTGTTTGCAGGTTGCGCCAAATGAAATTTTTAATATAATTCGGGGTAAATTCAGACTTCAGAGGATTTATTGATTGGTAGGCAGTAAATACGCTTATTTAACATCCTGATTATGTTACAGGTCGATAGGTAAGAATGAGAGAGAAGACGGTTATGAGTGGCTGGACGGTATAATGTAAGAAGGAGGTTCATGTTTGTTGCAAGGTTCAATTTCGATATCAGCATACAATTTTGAAAAAAAATTAAGACAGTCCTTACAGAGGGCAGCTGGTAGTCTCATCTAGAAACGAACCGAGTAACTCATGCATAAAATTCTAGCAGTGGCGAATCCTGATCCGGTAATTAGGTCTAGTCGAACGGTACTATAACAACATTGTGAAAACTTCCGTTTGATGTGGCCTCCGGATCAAGAAACACCACTGAATTAAAGCTTCAGTACTGCTCGCTCATTAGGTTTGCCTGCTATTTATTTATTGAAACTACGAATATATTATTGAGCGACATACTTAACATTAGATGTGCTAAAATGTATGGTCATACAAAACATGAAAATTTAACGGCAGTGTTTAAATTAAAAAATATCGTAATAGTTGTATAGTTTATTTAATATATGTTTTGCACATGATGATATACTTTATAAACAGTGAGAGCGTTCCATATGTGTTGTGTAAAACTGTTTGATTGTGGGCCAGTAAGAAGCAGTGTGAAATTCCTAAGCTATTCCTATTTCACTTTAAAACTCCCATGTCAAATTTAAATCAAATATGTTGATTATCTTTTCCGTATGAGAGAAGAGGTTGTTAAAGACGCATCTGTACCCCGGACACAACAGTTTATCTCTTAAAGTTTTCTTTGTTGTTTATAATGAACATTGGATAAGTATTTTCATGAATCAGGACTCCAAATAATACATAACTAAATAGTTAGTCAATACAAACTTCTTAATGTATTTCAAGACCACGTCTTTTATTTATCCAACTGAACGCACAACTAGATTGATCTAGAAAATATTGTTAAAACTTACATTAAAATTTACATAAAACATGTTTCGGTTTAACAATCATCATCAGGGAGCTTACTGTTGTGCTTTGCTAAAGTTATAATTACTAAAATAGTTACAACTGAATGCAAAACTAGACTGCTCTAGAAAATATTGTTAAAACTTACATTAAAATTTACATAAAACATGTTTCGGTTTAACAATCATCATCAGGGAGCTTACTGTTGTGCTTTGCTAAAGTTATAATTATTAAAATAGTTAGGTAAAATGGTCATTATAAATCAGTTCGTTCGGGTGGCTGCAGCCACCCGAACGAACTGAAGTACATACTAAATTAACCAACTCCACGGAGCAAAGTCCTTCTGAAGAACCTAATGTTTTCTCAGCTGGTCAGGAAATTTGCCCCATTTTATAGAATCCAAAGGTTTATTAACTTACTAACAACAGCCCATCACTCTCCCCTATCCTGAGCCAGACAAATCCACTTTACAGTCTCCATGAAAATTCTTAGAGGCTCATTTAAATAATATTTTCCCTTTTACGAATAAGAGACTCTGTAAGCCTTCCTTGTATGTTCCATGTGTGCCACATAAGCCGGCCTCTGATCATCATTAATTCATTCACGCCAACAATTCGCTATATAGCTCCATAGAGCGACGTCCTCTTTGCGATGTTAATTTTGGCTCGGCTGCTGAAGAAATTTTTCATATTATTGGAACCAAAATGATTAGTAAAGCGCTCGTGAGAGTCCGCCACTGGACCATGTGAACCAGACGAATCTTTAAGGCTGCTGCCATGCTCCCCGACTTGAGTCTGAGAGGCAGGTCCTCAGCATCACTTGAATAGACTTGAGCCGTGGAGTATAAAGACAGGTACACCGTCTGAAACAGTGAAGGGCGGTGAGTAAAAGTAAAATAAGAAAGAACATAGAAGAAAAAGTGTTGTCTCTTTGCAGTACATCAGTGATAACTCCACCCAGATCGGCATGGTCTGCATATGTAACTCAAATTTAAATTCAGGTTACAAAGCGTTCGGCTGTAGGTTAACGTTCATTTTATGACTCCACAAATTCATATATAATATAATATAATATAATATAATATAATATAATATAATATAATATAATATAATATAATATAATATAATATAATATAATATAATATAATATAATATAATATAATATAATATAAT
>Ga0123352_10010058_pt1 | contig 14836 bp, 8 predicted proteins | sample TergutLab28metaG_FD_89700 | JGI IMG/M metagenome (GOLD analysis project Ga0123352, IMG submission 89700) | Labiotermes labralis P1 segment gut microbial communities from Petit-Saut dam, French Guiana - Lab288 P1 | ecosystem: Host-associated > Arthropoda: Insects > Digestive system > Gut ... | reverse complement strand
TTCACCAACGAACGAAGCACGAGCGAACCAACCAAACAACCAACCAACCAACCAACCAACCAACCAACCTACCTACCTACCTACCTACCTACCTACCCTACCCTACCTGCCTTACCACTACCTACTACCCTACCTACCTACCTACCTACCTACCTACCTACCTACCTACCTACCTACCTACCTACCTACCCTACCTGCCTTACCACTACCTACTACCCTACCTACCTACCTACCTACCCTACCAGCCTTACCACTACCTACTATCCTACCTACCTACCTACCTACGAATGAAGGAATGAGTGACCCAGCCTACAGACCGACCTACCGATCAAACGAACAAACTACCAACCAACCCATTAACTCATAGAGTAGAATCTTCCTTCAAAGCTACTAGTTCCTCATCTAGTCAAGAAACGACTCTGGTTTATGAAACCTGAACGTTCATTACCATATTTACACGATGCAGCCACGTTTTCCTATCCTGCGCCAGATTAATCCATTCCACGATTTTCCGTCCTGTTTAACACGCATCGTAATATTATCCTCCCTTTTACGTCTGGGTCATGCAAATGTTTTCTTTTTTTTATGGGATTTCCCCCACCAGAATCCTGTATGCCTTTATCTTCTCCCCATACATGCTACGTACTCTTCCCATCTCATACTTTTGATTTTATCACCCAAATAATATCTATTCAGGGTGCAAGTTATGAGGCCCCTCGATATTCCAGTTTTTCTACTGAAAGAACAGGTAAACAAAACATAAGGACGAACGAGTATTCCATTCTGTAGTTGCATATTGGCCGGAGACGTAGTAAGGAAGTTAAAACTTACGTCACAGGAACCGAACAGAGTTATTTTGCTGCACATTTCAGTTGTTCGTAGTTGCTAACGCAGCAAAGTAAAAACGCACGTACCTTCCAGCACAATTCTCACACAGTCTCCGCTTGCTAATTTGTGTCGAATGTATTAATTAGTATGGAACAAATCTAAATGGCACTTTCGAAACACTTTTCCCTGTAATTTACATGTAAAAAGCATTAATGTGCCATGGCATTGCTTGACGCTAAGGTGACAGCATTACGATCCGTCAAAACGTCGGGATCTGCTTGTTTAACGATGCAGCTTTGCATCTGACAAGATTTGAGTATTTAAATTGGTTGAGTTTTAATGGCCACTCAGATATCTGTTGGTCGCACAAAATTGGGTACCTCAGCCGTCAGGCGCCCCTTCCCTTCCACATCAGTCATTAGACAAATCAGGTCGGCGCCTCAGATGGAAGACGACGGCTTCTGTCCAGATGCGTCTTGATGCATGCAGTCAATGTGACTTTCTTCCCTGACTCCAAGAAAGTCAGCTGATGGTACGGCACTCTAAGTAAAAGAACGACTGAAATGAATTTTGTTTGGGGCACCCTGTGATGAAACACTACAGCGTATAATTAACCATCACCTCAGTCGGTTTTGTAGTTCAAGAATACGCGGAATTCTACCACCACTCCAGTGGCGTGGTTCACCTCTTTTGTGCTTAAGAAAACGTGGCTACATGTACTGTGACACGTGCTGACTGAGATATTGCTCTGTGACACGTGCTGACTGAGATATTGTTTCGTGATGTGCTAACTGCGACATTGTTCCATGACATGTGCTGAGATGTTGCCCTGCTAAATGGGTAGAGTTAGGAGTTCCTTTCCATTACAGCTAAGGGAAAGGATTCATTGTGGACACGTGTCCATTTTTTGAAGTTGAAAGCAAACAAGAGTACAGGACGGTTTGTTAGACGGGCTGAGTTCTGGAACTATGCGGGTCCGCGTTGTAAGACAGACGGATGTGGCCTGCAGTAAGAAACCCCAGTTTGTTGTGAGCCCCCATGCAGCCGCTGTGCAGGGTGCGTTCGAAATTTGAACTGAGACCACTGGAAACGCATATAACATGCTTCGGTCCGTGAATGTTGTGTTGCCCATAGATTGCTGTGTTCTGCCTAGTGCCACTTTACCTCAAGACCCGGCGAGGAACACTGAGCCAGCGGCGCTGCGTCACGTGACACAGCACCGTAGTCTTGGATGACGCTGCCGTCCCTTAACTCGGTGCTTTTGACTGATAACTTGCAAGAGGAAACAATAAATCGGTGCATACCTTGTATTTCAAAATCCATGGAATGTAGTGATTTAGTTTACTTAGGTGAACATTATGAAGTGTGCGTATATTATGGGAATGTGTTGGTTGTAGCTGTGTGAGGTGAACCGATTGCGTTTAGATAGCGGTAGAAAATGGGTGGGCATAGTAGTGACTGCGTAGCAGTTAGTTTAATTAGCAATACAATTATTGTCTGTTCCATCGAATACTCTGTCTTATCTTCATTTAGTCTGTCAAGTAATGTGCTTGACTTGTGGAATGGCCCTTTAAAGATGAACATATACCACAATTAGACCTGTATTTAAAGAGTATTTTTGTATTGCGCAGTAAACACATTCCGTCTCGGTTAGTTGTGTTGGAGTAATCAAACGGTTCTCACAGTATTTTTATATACGCTGTTTGCCATGGAGCGTATAGCGTAGCGGCTGTAGAAGGGAGTGTATCAATCTTGCAGTAAAGACATGTGTTGTGTTGTGACAAATGTTCTGGAGACAGGCAGGCTTTGTAAATTTGTTTGAATTTTTTGTCCTTATTTGTACGGTCCTAAATGTATGTTACGTCGTCTAAAATTTGCGTTCTAACTCTCTGTGTTAGAACAACTGACACAGATTTGATGCATTAGATATTTACACTGAAGATGGCTTAGTTAAGCCGAAACGTTTTTGTCGTAAGTGCATGATACTTGTTGAAATGCCTGGGTAGTAGGGTGAGCCATCGCGCTGTGATGAATGCGTGGACAGTCTGTGTGTTCTGTTCGTGTGTGACTGTGAGTGTGAGTGAGGCTGTCCGAACTTGCCATTACGATTGCCCATTATTTAGGTGAGTTCTTTTTTTTCTCAACACCTCCTTTTTAGGTACAAGTGCAGCAGAATATCCCCTTGAAGCCCTGTGGTCAGTATATGTACCACAAAGTTTAACACTAAAGCCTTTAGTCACATTTCACTTTGGTTTTGTTTCGTAAGGTTCTTAGAGTCAACGAACATTATTACTTCCCACACAGCATTCACTGCTTGTTGTTTACACCTGTGACGGAGTGTGTTCACTGTGCGGTACGGACAGTGAAACAGTTATTGCTTATCTGAACCACATAGAAGAGAGCAACTGTTTATACGTAAGGTATTTTTAAAATAACCTGTTTCTCCAAAATCTTGTTTTGTCTCCACCCCTTTTTCTACTTTATTCTACTTTCTCTCCCCATTTGTCCTTCGCCCTAGCTAGTTCTACCTATTCTCTGCTATAAATTTCACGCACTGCTGTTTACCATGTTTCTTCTCTCCCCCTTACCCCATCCCTCTTCACCCTTGTCCGACTTCCCCCTTTCCTATCGCACCAGTTTTCCCGGAATTCCTCTCTATCTGCTTGAGATCGATCCAGGAATATAGAGGAATTGCTCTCTTGATGCAATATGTACAGTGTGTTGACACCAAGGATTTCAGATTGTACGTTCTGTGTGAATCGGCTGAGTACTTGCAGATGATTCCCTATACGTCCCCTGATTTGAGGTCGCTTTTGTGAAGCGGCTCCTCTTCCTGTTAATCTTTGTCATGTTTGGAAAAAAGGAAAGATTTCTTATTTCCTTAATTTTCCCTTAATGTGACACGACCAGTTCAGTCGACCTGCCCAGTTTGCAGTCCGTTTCTTGTTTCCGTGCACTGTGTACTACCGTACATCAGCAGTGGTGTGGCACCAAGTTTCGTTTCTCCAGTGACTCAATTCCAAGTCACCGGAGAAAAAGATTTGTAATCCGGCTTATAATGCAAGTTTCGCTTCGCGGTGGAGGACACATCAAAGATTTATAGTGACTTCTAAAAGCCAAACCATAATAGAAGACATGCTACAGCCTAGTGGACCGGCAGGCTGCTGTTATTCCTGTCGCCTGGCTGCTTGTGTGTTCGACATGACAAGTGATAACGCTCGGTATACAAATAGCGATGAGTTACGACGCACGGGCTGTGTTATTCTGTCTTTGGACACAGTTCAGTGGCCCTCGTTGTGATTGATGGCACTGAGCAAAAGAAAGAGAAAACGGTGGGTGACGACGAACCCTCTGAAATTAACCCTGTATGGCCCCGTGGTTACCTTATATACCACCAGGCTGAACTTTAATAAATTCTACGTTCTGCCCACACAGCCTATTTATGTTTTTTGTGTGGATCTCAGAACAAACAGCCATTATTTCGCTATACAACATTAACTGACTGATTTTTATAACCGAGACGGTGTGTGTTTACTGCGCGGTTCGGACTGGATGCTTAAATGTAATTTAGATTTGTGTCATTATTTAAAGAGTTGAATTGATTTTATCTTCACATTCCAGTGCCGACTGTAGTTGTCAATATTTCTCATTTTCTCCAGTTGTGACGGCCGCCATTTGTTGTTCGTCACGTCCGAAACGCTCGAGGGTGAAATTTACCGTGGTGATACCGCTGTCAGATCGTTTTGACGCTCTGGACTGACGTCTGCCATGTACTTATAAGGTGTGTACGTCTCGAAACACACCACAGGCGCCTCCTTCCCAGCTCCCACCTGCTCACAATTAACTCATATGTATATCCCCCGATTTCAGGTAATACACCGTGCAGCCTTGCAGTTCAGTGACTCAAGTAACATCAAGTTATGCGTGATTCGAGGCTTCCGTCGCAATGAAAATGAAATGTGCGCTCTTCTGGGACCTTATGCAGCCTAGAGGGACCACTCCGTACTGACATTTCGGGACACCCTATCGGTCCCATATTCAAGGGTCAGGTAGGAAGAACTAATTGACCCTAGAGGATGGTTCGATAGGTTATCCCGAAACGTCGGTACGGAATCATCCCTTTACGCTGCATACGGTTCCAGAAGAGCGCAGATTTCTGCATCATGTTATGTCTAAACAGAGGCAGTCATTGACTTTGTCATCATCAGTGCTTTGTTTCCCGAAAATTTGTTTTGCTCTGCGGTCCTGTGGGTTTTACAACAACTTGACGGATCCCCGACCAAACAAAACATGCATATCGATAAAAACACATTGTCGAATCCATTTATATTAATCCAAACTCCGAGGAGAGCACAAATGAACTCGGGGCTCCGCGCATTGCTTTTTGCAAAGACCTGCTTGGTTTGAGGCTAATAATTTGGACGGCTTCTTTTCGTTTTCCTGTTTGAGCCATTACCGTGGAGGAGCTTATATAAACATGGCAACACTGTTTTACCGTCAGTGCCAGTGCAATGATCATACCAACAAATTGACGTCGTTTTTCTTAGCGTCGTAATACGTGTTACATATTCAAGTAATGTTCAGAATTAAAATTCGCCGAAACGTCCAGACCGGCTGTGCAGCTCACACAGTATGTCGTTGAATTTGTGCCGGCTGTAAGTGAACCTGACTGCTGTGTTCACCTACACATATGCCAGTGTCCACTGTATAAATGAGTGGAGCTGTACCTCTACTCCCCCTGCGTGACCCCACGGCGTGGATAGGGACATCTTTACCATGAATGTCTAAGGAAGTATCCGTGGTTGTTCTGGAGAGGTCAGAGTCGCTTGTCTGTTGAAGTGTTCTGAGCATCCCACAGTCCTGGAGAAACAGCGGTAAGCACCTGCGAGCACTTGTTCAGTGTACAGGCATGTACCGCGCTGATGTGACTAATATGATGAACATACTGGTGCAGTTCTAGGGTGGGCGTTAAGGGTGTACGACTTGCTCCCCCTGCAGAGGGCGTCCAGGCTGCTAAGAGGCGTCTGAAGTCGTGGTTGGACGCTCAGTGATATATCCTGTTGTCATAGGCCTTTTGTAGGTGAAAGTTGAACATTCGATGGACATGTTTGTGTGTGTTTTTTTAAATATATTTATTGGCATGCTCCATTACATTATGTTTGTAATACTACATGCTTACATGTTTGTGTTGTGTTGTTCCTCTGCCCCAAAAAAGTTGTGTTTTGTCTGACGTGTGCGGTTGGAGTACTACAAGGCCCGAAATACGATGCATCTAATATGCCTTCAGATCTAATAAAGAGCCAGACAGACAGACTGACTGACTGACTGACCAAACTTCGTGGAGTTGAGTCTACAATCTCCCAGCATTTTGTGCAGCCCGCTGCTTCCTTGCCCAGTTCACAGCGCGCCCGGTTGTCTGCACTGACTTGCGCTTTCACTGACTTAGTAATGACAGGCGATTTTTCACTAAGAAGTCAGTGGAAGTGCGGCACATCATAACGGCCACACTATACGTATGGACCGACCGACCGACCGACCGACCGACCGACTGCACTTCTGTTTTACTTCAGTCAACATTCCGCCACCAAACAGCCGTCAAGTAACGTTATGAAGCAAAATATTATGCAAAAAATCATTTTATATCGTAAAGAAAACACAGCGTCTGCATTACAAATAGCAGCAAGTTAGTTCTGTGTAGGAAAACAGCTGGCGTGCATGTTGAGTTTGTGACAGAATTCTCCGAATGCAATATGTGGGCGAAAGGCAGAAGGTTGGTGTAATTACTTGCAGGTGGTACAGATAGTTACCAACGGGCTCTAGAGACGTAATACAGCATCCTTAAAATCAATTAAATGTATGAGTATATGAGTAAGTAAGTAAGTAAGTAAGTAAGTAAGTAAGTAAGGTGAAAGCCACTGCAGTGAAGTAGTCATTAACTTTGTAATTCTAAATCCTTACTTGGAGGATTATTTTATATTTTCATTAAAATGTCATATCAGAGAGCTGATGAAGAAATCCTGTAAGGTGGAAGGTTCTTAGCAGAGTGTTGATTCTCATTTACATCACAGGCACGATTCGCTTTCGATGTTAGAAGCCAAGTTTGATGAAGTAGCCAGTCGAAAGCATGTGAAGTGAAGAAGGTTAGTACAAGTCTGCCAGAGACAAAGACAGGAAAGGAGGGAAAGAAGAATGGACTTATAATGAAAGAGTACCAGTAGTATAGCAAAGTTTTCATGTTCAGTATACACATCCATTTTTCAGTTCTTTTAATTAATTAATTGGAGGGTATATTAGGAAAAGGAGAAGGAGTTGTAAGAAGAGGGGGTGTGCTTATTCTTTATAGAGCTTGCTGGTAAAATTTCATGAAATTATTAAGAGTCTAGCGTAGCGTTGCCAACTTGTCCGTGATTCTTGAGACAGAGAGAGCAAGACGTAAAGAGAGAGAGTTTATGGTTTTGGGCTAAATTTCATTAGCTCGATCTTGGGTTCGCGTATTTTATATAAGGCTACGTTCTCTCTCTCTTTCTCTCTCTCACACACTTCTTCTCTTATGCCAGCTTGCTATGTAATTGAGAGAATGGTTCTGGTGTGGAAGCTATATGGGTAGAACATGGGGATAACTTAGTATGATGAATAATTAACAATATCTTCTGCACCCCTCATCTTACTATACTAAAAACCCACCCCTCGAAACCTCGTCCCTGTCTTACATCCTGTTTTACATCTTTTGTTAACAGATTATTTTTTTAAAAAAAGAAGATCATAATATAACGGTCTGAATGCTCAACTGAAATTGTGAGATATACGGAGTGAGAATCTTCAGAATTCGTTAAACACTAATCAGTATTTGCTACGTGCGGGTTTTTTTTCTTTTCCTTGCTAATTATTGCGGTTTAAATTTGTAATGTCTTGTGTTGTACAAGAGGCTGTCTTGCTAATTTATATTGTCTTGCGTTGTACAAGAGGCTGTCTTGCTAATTTATATTGTCTTGCGTTGTACAAGAGGCTGTCTTGCTAATTTATATTGTCTTGCGTTGTACAAGAGGCTGTATTGCTTATATGTATTGTCTCTTGTACCAGAGACTGTATTGCTAATTTGTATTGTCTCTTGTTGTACCAGAGGCTGTATTGCTAATTTGTATTGTCTCGTGTTGTACAAGAGGCTGCATTGCTAATTTGTATTGTCTTGCGTTGTACAAGAGGCTGCATTGCTAATTTGTATTGTCTTGCGTTGTACCAGAGGATGTATTGCTAATTTGTATTGTCTCGTGTTGTACAATAGGTTGTATTGCTAATTTGTATTGTCTCGTGTTGTGCAAGAGGCTGTATTGCTAATTTGTATTGTCTTGTGTTGTACAAGAGGCTGTATTGCTAATTTGTATTGTCTCGTGTTGTGCAAGAGGCTGTATTGCTAATTTGTATTGTCTCGTGTTGTGCAAGAGGCTGTATGCTAATTTGTATTGTCTCGTGTTGTACAAGAGGCTGTATTGCTAATTTGTATTGTCTCGTGTTGTACAAGAGGCTGTATTGCTAATTTGTATTGTCTCGTGTTGTACAAGAGGCTGTATTGCTAATTCATGTGCTGCTGCTACTACTACTACTGCTACCACTACTACTACTACTACTATTATTACTGCTGCTGCCACTGCTACTACTGCTACTACTACTGCTATACTGCTATTGCTACTACTCTACTACTACTACTACTACTACTACTACCACTACCAATCGTCATATCATCATTACCCGTTATTACGCATAACTGCACAACCACAGTCCTGCTTGAGAGGCTACAAACTCCTCAGGTAGGCAAAAAATTCCCCATATTTTGGTGAACCCCAATATTCATTACTGTGTTCATAACATTCCACCACCTGTTTGTTCTGAGCCAGATTGTTCGAGTCCTCGCTTTACCAGTCTGTTTCTCCACGAACTGCTTCAATGCCTCACCTACACTTAGTTTTCCAAATGGTCTCTTTCCCTCAGACTTCTCCACCAAACTGGTGTATGCATTTCTCTTGCTCCCCACGTGTGCCACCTACCCTGCTTATATCATTCTTATCCATTTGATCACCTGCACAGTATTTGGTGACAAATACAATTTGTGAAGCTCCTTCTTGTACAATTTCCTTCAGTCCAGCCATCCCTCAGATCCCAGGAACTCTGTCGCCACCCTATTGTCGACTACTCTCCGCGTAGGTTCTTGCGTTTAGATAAGAGGTCAGGTTTCACACCCATACAAAACGACAGCCAAAATTGTAGTCTTGTATAGTTTAATGTTTTTATTTTTGGGTAGCCAACTGGATGAAGGTAAATTACAGACCAACTGCTGGCTGGCATTCCCAGAGTGCAGACAACATTCAGCTTCTTCTTGAATGCAGTTTTGATTTGTTTTTGCCCTTGCCGTCTGTTTCGAATTTGCTGTGTAACGTCTGTGTGTCGCTCTTCATAGTAACGTTGCTTGACCTCTGCCCGTTTGGATAGCGTCGACGTTCGAATGGCGACGACACTGTTTCTGGCTCCCCCTGTAACAGATGTACAGTGTTCAGTCTCGCAGCTTGCTTCTTACATAAACACATTTGCGCTGGGCATGTGGACTTGTAAGGTTTCTTTTGATCGTTCACCGTCTTGAAATGGTTGCTTTATTTCCCGTCAACACGCCTGGAAGCCGATGTAATGCAGTACAAAGGCTACCCGCCGCCTCCATAAAACTCACACGCTAAACAACTTACGACCTCCCACTCCAGCTAACCACAGGATCCACCCCACCGACCGGTGGGCTGAGCTGTATCGTCCATTAATTAACAAACCATGGACCTGCCGTGACTCAGATGGTTGGTCGCCACGGCGACCCGGGTTCATTTCTACAAGAGTCCACCTAAGATTTGTGGGTCGAACTAGCGGTAGCTACTGGCGGATTTTTCTCTCCAAGTACTTGGAGTCACAGCTGCTGTTCTGCACACACACTCGTTCATCGCCAATAATATCTGCAGTTGGCTGCGTTCTTCAACAAAACAGTTTTTGTCACAGTTACGACGGACGTGTTTTATCCAGCCGAATTGCAAAGCTGATTTTCGTGTTGTGCACAAGACAGACCGCGGTATGTAGTGACTGAACCGCTCATAGTGCTGCTTAAACCTTCCTGTATTGTCGAACGTATTCGATATGCACAGCATTTAGAGATTGTCTCTGCGTCCTTCTCGGGTGGGTGGTTGCAGATGGGTCTTGTGACGTCGCTTAGACACATCGGAGCACCGTGTTACTGGGTGGTGTAGTGGTGAGATGTGGGGAATATGATGCTCCAGGTATAGTAGTTGTTTATTTCAGATCCGGAGATACGTAGAATGTATGAACAGTGTTATCGCAGCCTGCCATCATTTGCTGGTGACTTCTGCTTGTCTGTTATGTTCAAGTCGTGCTAATGATGTCGCCGAACAAGGTATATGGCAGATAGTTCTGTCGTAAAGGACGTTTGTAGTAAGTCTGAACACATTTTAAATCGGTGGAATCTCGTATTGTAAGGGATACGAGGAAGCTGTCAGTTGTTGTTCTGACATTGTTGTGCTCTGCAGCTAGAAGCACGACCGGTATTACTGGCTTTGCTGTCGGTAATGTTGCAGGTAACTTGCATCGCCACATAACCCTTCACCACCCGTCACCGTGGCAGCACGGACTGAATTATCGGGAGGAAGAAGACGGACACAGAGAAGAAAATACATGATTGGTCGAGAGCAGACGTGGTTGGGTTAGGTTAGGTTAAGGCAGTGGTAGTTATGTGTAGTACCAGATGACAGCGTTGTGGATCTGCTGCATGTTCTGCTGCGTGTGCGTAGAATTATGTGTAATTTGTAACTGGAATACGATGAAATTTATTGTGGGGAGACATCAGGGCTGAATATATTGTGGGGAGACATCAGGGCTGAATTTATTGTGGGGAGACATCAAGGCTGAATTTATTGTGGGGAGACATCAGGGCTGCATTTATTGTGGGGAGACATTAGGGCTGAATTTATTGTGGGGAGACATCAGGGCTGAATTTATTGTGGGGACACATCAGGGCTGAATTGATTGTGGGGACACATCAAGGCTGAATTTATTGTGGGGAGACATCACGGTTGAATTTATTGTGGGGAGACATCAGGGCTGAATTTATTGTGGGGAGACATCAGGGCTGAATTTATTGTGGGGAAACATCAGGGCTGAATTTATTTTACTCTTATGTGTGTGTGTGTCCAATAAGGACGTGAAATGACACAGACTGTTAGCTTCCTTATAATAAGGACGTCGCTAACAACAGACGTAGTCCTGTGCGAGTGTAGATATTCTGTTGTATTGTTCTGATTCCTGTCGTTATCGTGAGGTGTTTAACTTAGCAAACAACAAAGTATAAAGTTTTGTGCAGTCAGCAACTTATGAAGTTTGTGAATCATGAATTTAACTCGAATTGTGCACAAATTGTAGTAATTATAGCATTCAGGTGGCCCTTGCAAAAGAAAAAAAGGACGCTGTTTCTAGAGGAGATGCCAGCGAGCATTAATCGAGTTGCCGTGAGTTCGGTGAAATTCCGCACACAGAAGACCGTGAGTGAGTTTGTGTCCACACTTTCTGCATTTGTCATCTGACTGTGGTGCAGTTCCGTCTGTGAGGTCTGCGTGTAGTGCTGTTGACCGTCTGCATGTGTCGGGGTTGGAAGGGTCGTTATTTTGTTATTGGTCTGAAGGAAATTACGTTTGCGTTCGCACCTAAAAATTGTACGACATTTGGAAATTAAGGAATTCCTTGCTAAAGCCTATGTACTGCTTTACAGAGTTTGGAATGTGCCTGCTGAAGGGAGGCGAAGTGGCCTGAATGTCAGTGAGCTGTGTGAAGTGTGAAGTGTGTGTAAGCTTATGATTGTGCTGCTGCAGCATGTGTAGTCCGTTGATTTGCCTTATATAAGAATGAATATTCAGAAATAAAGCAATTTTGTTATAGACAGTGATGGTCTGTTACAGATGGTGATTGTGTGCGCGTGTGTGAGTCTTAGAAATTGGTGGAAAATGTTGCAGTAAAGGGAAGGAAAGAGGAATAGAGGTGGGAAAGATTGGGGGTAATGGGTTGTAATAATGTGCAGCTCCCTTTCGCTTCACGACAAATCGTTCTTCGTCTGCTGGCTGGTGACAGCATGACGCGGGGGAAGGTCTTCCTTGTCAAAACTTTCTCATCATTTCTCTCCACCTCCACGTAATTTTAGCCAACTACGTCACAGAACATGAGATGCTGCTGGAATAGTCTTTCAAGGGAGTGACAAATACGTCTTGAATAACCCTTTAATGACCGATGTTTATTACTTCATATGCCTTTAAAGTTTACAATAAGAATTCTACGTTCTGCCCACACAGCTGTGTTTATGCGTTTTATGTGGATCTCAGAACAAACAGCGATTATTTCCCTATACAGCACTAAATGATTGGTTTTTATAACCGAGACGGGGTGTGTTTACTGCGCGGTACGAACTTAGTATTTGAATATAATTGAGGTTAGTCTCGGTGATTAAAGTGTTAATATTAGTTTCACGCTTCGCGCATATGGAAACCTACAACCGAACGTTGAACATTTTTGCTTTGTGATCGGTAGGGTCCGTATTCGATTCTTGGCCAGGAGACGGTATGTTGTTTGGTCATGTGTTTTCTCGGTTCATCTAAAGTGTTCGGTACTGGATATTTAAGATAAAACACTGTTCTCTCCTTCAGAATCGCTGCGAACGCGTGAATCACAGTTGAATTTGTGTTCGTTTCTGTTCAAATTATGCAGGTGAGAAATGGACGATAAGTGTACAGACGCTTTCAGCGGGAGTAAATTGTGAACACTTTGCAGTTGGGCTAAGAACAAACTATTTCTAGTTTCTTTAGTATATTCACTCGTGTTTACAAACATCCATTATTGAAAGCCTGGCTTAACATAATTTATTTGAACACCTCCGATACCCACATGCCCTGATGTACGATAACATTGCTTTACTATTACGATACACAGTCCGAAATACAGGGCCGTGTTTACCATCGGGGTTTCATGGGAAATCTGCACACATGTCTAATATCTTTCATGCGTGTTTATTGTATAGACGGAAGGAAAGCTGTTTTGCTAGGATATTCTTTATAATTCGTCCTGGTAAACCCTGTCGGTCCATTAAGCCAGGAAGGTACAGGTTATTGGTTAAGAACGCTGGTTGTGTCGTTTGTTTGAATAGTCACGGTTTGTGACAACGTGTCGCAAGTTGTTGTTACACTTAATTGTGATATGCTTTGTTCAGTCACTCTCAGTGCGATGAATCTTTTACACGCGTGGATTTGTGTGGGGTTGACTTGGGTTGAGAACGTGTTTTCGCAGGAAACATCGATAAACCAGGCAGAATAACGACATTTCTGCCTGCACGTTCCGTTCCTAAACTTCATGCCGGCACGTTATAGGAATGTGGCATCAGGTTTGCTTTAAAGAGTCTACGCCATATTCGGAGAAATTAAACATCATGAAAAGTGTCATTTTACGTATTTTGAATGCGTTTTAGCCACGCGATTTTTCACAGCTATGTAATCGAAGATTTAGGTCTCCTTGGATGTGGCGTCGTGTTGCTGGGTAAATGATTTCCATTTCGAGGAAGATATTACCTTCACCTTCAAGAGTGCAAAGTCGCTGAAGAATGTTAAATGCACATTTTGCACATACAGGCTCGTTGCGTGTTGAGAGAGTTTAAAAATAAAATGCCCAATATTAGGGAGTATTAACCTTTTGAACTGTCAGCCAGTTATTGCATTTAAAACTTTGTGGGACACCGTGTAGCCGTTTAAATCTCAGTGTTAGCTGTATGCACTACCGGCTGCATTCAGAGGGTCAAGTGAAAGAGCTAGGTTGTTGTGAAGGCTGCACAAACGGAGCACTGCGAGAGACTCAGATTGAAATTATAAAGAAATTGTGTGGCTGAAAGAATGTGGACGTTTCTACTGTCGGAGCGGTGCTGCCAGCACAAGGAAGAGAAGTGGCAGAAGAGACAGATAAAAGTAACTTTAAAAGTTTAAATAAATGGCTGGGAAGTTTCAAAAACGAAAAAAAAGAGCATTGTTTCCTGGAACATCTGTGGGTAGACAGGGGAATTGAACGAAGAGTCTGACTGATTATTCAGCTAAATTGAAGGAGCATGTGGGTGTAAGAATAATATTAATGTGTGGTGCATGTGGGCTACTTTCATAGTCACACCAAAGTAAGAGCGAGGAATCTGTCCCTAGTAGCATATAAAACCTGAAAAATACGTTTGACAATTTAACGAGGGTGTGAATTTGTGATAATTATGATAGGCATTGTGCTAAGTAATGTGCATCGTTGTATTTGTTGATTCGTGGCGCCCTGTGCCGCTTTTGGTTGAGGCACTGCGCTACAAGCCGGAAGGTCGCGGGTTCGATTTTTGATGGTGTCATCGGAATTTTTAATTTACATAATCCTTCCGGCCGCACTACGACTTTGAAGTCGACTCAGCCTCTTATAGAAATGATTACCAGACATAGTTCCTTTCCTAGTCGGAAATAGAATAGTTTTTTTCGTAGTCGAAAAGAACTATCTTGACCATCTTCCTCTTTACACGACTTTTCACTCGTGTTTTCCAGCAGGATGGACATTTGACAGATTAGAAAGAGAAAAAATTTGGGAATTTTGTGGTAATATCTGTCTTGAGATTAGCTCTGCGGCGTTGGAATTTCAGCTGGAGTCGGATATTGTGAAGTGGTATGAAGTGTGGCACAGAACAAAGGCATTTTGGAAGTGTGTGTACTGCGATGGAGTATAGAAGTCCGGTCTCGTTGTCTTGACCTCCTATTGGTCGCCAAGTTGAATAACACACTTTTAATGTTAATAGAAATCCAACCAGATGCAACAGTATGCAGGTATTTATTTACTGCAGAGTCACTCTACATGTTTCGGGTGTCACAGCACCCATCATCAGGAGTACTAAAAACTGTAACCGCAACCTCAGGCACAG